>Ga0307995_1000003_pt1 | contig 226338 bp, 198 predicted proteins | sample EllFjometagen262_FD_203132 | JGI IMG/M metagenome (GOLD analysis project Ga0307995, IMG submission 203132) | Marine microbial communities from Ellis Fjord, Antarctic Ocean - #262 | ecosystem: Environmental > Aquatic > Marine > Unclassified | place: Southern Ocean | collected 2014-11-02 | reverse complement strand
AAAAAAGCCGAGGAACAAGCCGCATCGTGACCGATGCGATTACAATCCAGAACCCGCGCAATCGGGGTGGAAGCACCGGTCACGTATTAGCGAAACGCTCGGTCACGTTCACCGAAATCCGCAACCAGGTACTCCACCATGAAAACCGAGACCCCCACCAACAGCCCGAAAATGGTCAATATTCACGACGCCAAGACGCACCTGTCACAACTGATTCTCGATGCCAGCCAAGGCAGCCCGTTTATCATCGCAAAGGCAGGCAAGCCGATGGTGAAGGTCATCTCGATCAACCAGGAAAGCAAACCTCGCACCGGGATGCTGACTGGCGTTTTCAATGTGCCAGACGACATTGACACACCGTTTCAGAATGAAATCGAGTCGATGTTCGGCGCATGAAACTGCTGCTCGACACTCATATTTTACTCTGGGCCTGCGCCACCCCCACCTCACTGCCAACCGACGCGGCCAATCTGATCAACGACCGCGACAACGAACTGCTCTTCAGCGCTGCGAGCATCTGGGAGGTTGGCATCAAGCATGCCATGGGCAAGGCCCACTTCCACTTTGACCCGGCAGTACTCAGAAGAGCACTGCTCGATGCAGACTATCAAGAGCTGGCAATGACCGGGCAGCACAGCATTGCAGCCGCCGCTCTTCCACCTATACATAACGACCCATTTGATCGAATGCTGATTGCTCAGGCCACCACTGAAGGCTTTATATTGGTCACAAGCAATCTGGCCATAGCGAAGTACGCGGGCCCAATCAGGCACGTCAAGTAAGGACGATTCAGAACAGACCACACACGTCATAAGCGGAAGCAGGGGAAATCGCGGCCTGTCCCTGGGACCTATAAATCCCAGCTTGTTACACCGGAACTGGACTTCTGCATAGCACGGCGCCCCCCCAGCCTTCACACGTCAAGGCAGCCACCACCCAGTAGGAGCCGCGCCTCGCGGCGAATCGATAGCAGGCTCACCACGAAACCAGCCGCCCACCTGTGCGGATATGACAACGTTTTTTCTGAGGGAAAAACCTCAATCCTCCCGCGCATCCTTCAACAGAATGCTCTTGGAATAATCGAGAAACTCATCCAGGTGCCGGGTAATGACCGCCACGGTAATCGGTAGCTGCAGCGCTTGGTATTCATGAACGGCAATATTGCGATAGCCCACCATTCGCTTCAGCGCTTCAGCAAGAGCACTGTCAATCCAACCACCTGCGGCGAGCAGCGCAAACACATCGCGCGCACTCTGCGGAATACCGAGACGCTCGCGCCGAATCAAATGCTGCCCCATATCCAAGGCTGCCTCGCAAGCGCGCTGGATATTCAGAATGGCCGCATCCTGCCGAGTAAAGTCCTCTGCAAAACTCGCCGGGTCGCGCTCATACTCCTCACGCGCACGCCTGACGCCACGCTCGATGCTTGCGGCCTTGTTCAACAACACATCATCGGCCATACACCCGCCCATCTCGCTCGATATCCCGCAACAGAGGCGCCCTGGCCCGATCCAGCTCAAGCTTCTCGCTCAACACAGCGCACTCGAACAAACCGGCCTCGGGCCCCTCAGCCACCCACCAGTGCTCGCCTTTTACCAACACCTGCTGCTGCATCACGGTGGAAGCCCTGCGCAAATCCAGCAGGTCAACCGGACAACCCGCAATATCGGCAGCTTCACCGGCGAGATCCCAAAGCGCTAGTGGATCAACATAGCCTTGCACCAGCACCGCCAGATCCAGATCACTGCCTTCATCTGCCGTACCCTGGACCCGACTGCCAAAGGCATAGACAGCCAGCAAACCATCTAACCTCGAACGCAATAGCCCGACCAGAGCCTCCTCATCCATAGCCTGCCTCCGCTTATATGCTCAGGAGTGTATCGCAACCACGGCGCCCTCCACCAAACGCTGCAGGCTCACGCCTGCGGCGGTATCGCCCAGGCCACCAGCGCCGCCCACCAGATCGCCCCGGGCAAGCCGGTGGAAGTCGAAGTGGAAAGCCTGGAAGAACTGCGCGAAGCGCTGGAAGCCGGCGCCGATATCGTCATGCTCGACGAACTGTCACTGGAAGACATGCGCGAAGCCGTAAGACTCACCGCCGGCCGCGCCAAACTCGAAGCCTCGGGCGGGATCAATGACAGCACCTTGCGTGTGATCGCAGAGACAGGCGTGGATTACATCTCGCTAGGGACGCTGACCAAGGATGTGAAGGCGGTGGATCTGTCGATGCGGTTGGCGTTGTAAAACTACAAAATCAAATGCGCACTGAACCGTCTCACTGGATAAAACAGTTGCAAATACTCATGCCCGCTTAAAACCAAGAATGAACGTCAGTTACACCCCAGAGGCAAGTATGCATCGCGCCACCCGCTGGCAGCCGAGCCATCTACAGTACAAGTCCATACACCATCAGCTGCCCGCTCCAACGAAATGACAACACCCACCAGAGAAGCGGATGCATTCCCACCCATGGTGACACTCATCACTAACTCACCAGTAGGTGAATAGGTGACGATTTCAGAAACAACCGGCTGAAGAAGGCTGGATTGATTATAACCCAAGTCGCTATTAGCGATACTAGAAACACCTTTTGATATAGCGACCTCCACACTCGCTTTATAAGCGGACAGCTCAGCCTGAGCTCTACGCACCTGAGTCGATTTCACATAATCTTGATAAAGAGGTACAGAAATGGCCATAAGGATGCCAACGATAGCAACCACTATCATTAACTCTATAAGAGTAAATCCTCTTTGATAAACTTTCATTTCGCACTCCCAGCCAATCTATTCACGGAGCAACAATCCACCCCTGCGACCAGAAACGCGGACGATTGCCAATAGCGTGCAGCTCGATAAATCGTTGTTGGATTTCAGGCAAATGGGGAGCCTCAGCTATCACCACATACCCCAAAACAACAGCAACCAATAAGCCAGTGAGCATGATTAGATGCCGTCTCATTCCACTTGAGGGCTGACACAACGACCATCGCGCAAGAGCCATGCCAACGAATACAGTCATCCAAATTTGCGTGTAGGGCATCACAAATACGCCATCGACCTGCGCCAGGATCAGCCCTCCGACCAGCCCTACCCACAACGCCGCATCCATCCCTGCAACGCACTCACGACGCAACCATCGAGCCGCCGAGAGCATCCCCCAAGCCGCAAGCATCATGACTCCTAGAGCTGCAGGCATCCCCCATTCGGAAGCCCACTGCAATAACATCTGGTGAGGATGAGCAGCCACGGGATTTATGCTAGCGGAGAAGTGCATTGGACCTACCCCCAACCAAGGCTGGCGGGTTATCAACTCCAAAGCTTCGAGCCATAACACTTCACGAGCAGACAGGCCTGGTCGCAAGGTGTCACGCAAGGTCAACTCCCACCCCAGCCATATCGGGACAAGGCAAAAGAGCAACCAGAACAACAACAACCCAATCAAGGCAGCGACCAGTTGCACACTAATGAAACGCAAGAACTCGATTCGCAGAAAAAGCAGGGAAGCATGCGCTACCAGCAGCCCAAGGATTAAACCTCGACCGCCAAGGGCATAGGCGATACACCATTGCCCAACCAACACCACCATCACCAGGCCAGCCAACCCCGGATGCTTGACCTGGCAATGAAGAACGAGAGCCACCAGCAAAGGCATCAGGAAAATCTGGAACTGCCCAAAGAATCGCGGATTGCTAAAACCGCTGAATAAGGTAAAGGCGTCGAGCATACGTATGCCCGAGATAAACGCGGCGGCATACCCCACGAAAAACTGCAGAGCCAGTCCGCCCCCCACAACGACAGCAATGCAGGCAACCGCCCATTGCGCAGACTCAGGCTTGAGCAATTGAGCCAGGACGAGCGCCAGAATCACCAGGCCAGCCTGCAGCGCCCATTCGCGCATTGCCCAAACAGGTAATTCTGCATGAAGGGCAGATACGCCTCCTAACGCAAGGATCGCCAATACTGACCAGACGAACCTACCCGCCACGAAAACCCGCGCGAATAGCGCAAAACCACACGTGAGCAGAAGCAGCAGCAACTGCGCCACGCGCTGCTGATCATGCCAGCCGTACCCCTGAAAGGGGGTAGCCCATGAGGAAAGTGCAAACCCCAAAAGCGCCAGAAGCATCAGCCAGGCGGGACGTGAGCCACTTGCAAACACAAAAATACTCTCCCATAAAAAATGCCCCGCACAGGGCGGGGCATCTTCGATTCAAGCGACCAGATTAGCTGGCAGTGCAACCGCTTGGCAGGAAAGACTCTTTCCAACCGGCAGGACGAGTGGCGATATTGCAAGACCAGACGCCATCGGCAGCCCGACCCAATTGGACAACAGCACCAGCCACTGCGGGATTACCCCGCAGGGTGCAGGTCAATGCGGTAGCAGATACACCCGCAGCCGGCTGACCGACACCAATAGCACTGCAACGATTAGTGCTATTGGCAAGCCCCATGTTAGCGGCAGTGTAAAAAGCCGCAGGCTTGCCCTCGTTTACAGCAGACTCATAGGAAGTCTTGGCGCCTGCGATTTCTGCCAGGCCAGTAGTGACCTGAGTCTTGGCAACATAATCCTGATAAGCCGGAATGGCGATGGCAGCCAGAATACCGATGATCGCAACCACGATCATCAGTTCGATCAGGGTAAAACCCTTCTGCATTTGAGCTTTCATTCGTTAACTCTCCTAGAAATGGACAGGTCCAGCGACCTGAGCACGATAATGCAGCCGGCGTGCCAAGTTCGGCAAGCATGCCAAATGGGGCTATTCAACCAGGCCGGCGAACACTGCAACACCGCCGACGGACACTAACTGACCTTTTTCGTCACCTGGCAAAGCACGGTTTGGCAGGCGCCAGCAACTAAGCTATAAGGCAGGCATTGTGTGTGGAGCCCCCGATGAACGAAAGCGTATCCCTCTCCGGCCTGGCCAAGCAGATGGTACTGGCCGAGCTGCTGGACGAAAAAGCAGCTCAACAGGCGCAGCTACAGGCCCAGCGCAACAAGCTGTCGCTAGTTACTTACCTGGTGCAGAACAAGCTGGTAAAGAGCCGCGCCCTGGCCGAACTGGCCGCCGAACAATTCGGCGTGGCTTTCTTTGACCTCAATGCGATCGATAAAGAGGGGCAGCCCAGAGAGCTTGTCAGCGAGAAACTGGTACGCCAACATCGCGTGCTGCCGCTATGGCGTCGAGGTAACAAGCTGTTCGTTGCGCTTTCTGACCCGACCAATCACCAGGCCGTCACCGATGTGCAGTTCAGCACCGGCCTGACCACAGAAGCCATTTTGGTCGAGGACGACAAACTCGGCGATGCCATCGACAAGTTCTTCGACTCTGCCAACAGCAGCATGGACGAGCTGGCAGACGTTGATCTGGATGGACTGGATGTCGAGGCGGTTGATGATGAGAAGTCGGTCGGCGAAGGTGGCGCCGATGCTGACGATGCGCCGGTAGTACGTTTCGTCAACAAGATGCTGCTTGATGCAATAAAAGGTGGTTCTTCCGACCTGCACTTCGAGCCCTACGAAAAAGCCTACCGAGTCCGCTTCCGTACCGACGGCATCCTACATGAGGTCGCTCGCCCGCCCATCCAGCTGGCACCGAGAATTTCCGCCCGCCTGAAGGTCATGGCCGCCTTGGATATTTCCGAGCGGCGCAAGCCGCAGGACGGCCGGATCAAGATGAAGATTTCCAAGACCAAGGCCATCGACTTTCGCGTCAACACCCTGCCCACGCTGTGGGGCGAGAAGATCGTGATGCGAATTCTCGACCCCACCAGCGCACAAATGGGCATCGATGCTTTGGGCTACGAGGAAGAACAGAAAGAGCTGTATATGGCTGCCCTCAAGCAACCCCAGGGCATGATTCTGGTCACCGGCCCCACCGGCTCGGGCAAGACGGTATCGCTCTATACCGGCCTGAACATCCTCAATACGCCTGATGTGAATATCTCCACCGCCGAAGACCCGGTGGAGATCAACCTGGAGGGGATCAACCAGGTAAACGTCAACCCCAAGCAAGGCATGGACTTTACCCAGGCGCTACGCGCCTTCCTGCGCCAGGACCCGGATATCATCATGGTCGGTGAGATCCGCGATCTGGATACCGCCTCCATTGCTGTCAAGGCCGCGCAAACCGGGCATATGGTGATGTCGACCCTGCACACCAACAGCGCTGCCGAAACCCTGACCCGCCTGCGCAATATGGGCGTACCCTCCTTCAACATAGCCACCTCGGTCAACCTGATCATTGCCCAACGCCTGGCGCGCAAGCTTTGCAACAGTTGCAAGAAGGAAGTGGACGTGCCCCGCGAGACCCTGCTGGCCGAAGGCTTCCCTGAGGACAAGATCGGTACCTTCAAGATCTATGGCCCAGTCGGCTGCGACAATTGCAAGGGCGGTTACAAGGGCCGTGTCGGTATTTATGAAGTGGTTAAAAACACGCCCAACCTGCAGCGGATTATCATGGAGGAAGGCAACTCCATCGATATTGCCGCGCAGATGCGTAAAGACGGCTTTAATGACCTACGCACCTCCGCTTTGCTCAAGGCCATGCAAGGGGTCACCAGCCTTGAGGAAGTCAACCGCGTAACCAAGGATTAACCATGGCGGAAAAAGCTCTAAAAACCAGTGTGTTCACCTGGGAAGGCAAGAACAAAAGCGGTGCCGTCGTCAAGGGGGAGCTCAGCGGGCAGAACCCGTCCTTGGTCAAGGCGCAACTGCGCAAACAGGGGATCAATCCGACCAAAGTACGCAAAAAGGGGGTGTCGCTCTTCAGCGCAGGCAAGAAGATCAAACCCATGGATATCGCCCTGTTTACCCGGCAGATGGCGACCATGATGAAAGCTGGCGTGCCACTGCTGCAGTCCTTCGACATCATCTCAGAGGGCTTCGACAACCCCAACATGCGCAAGCTGGTCGACGAGGTGAAGCAGGAGGTGGCTGCTGGTAACAGTTTTGCCGCCTCGCTGCGCAAGAAACCACAGTACTTCGATGAACTGTATTGCAACCTGGTTGAGTCTGGCGAACAGGCCGGCGCGCTGGAGAATCTGCTGGACCGAATCGCCACCTACAAAGAAAAGACCGAAGCGCTGAAGGCCAAGATCAAGAAGGCGATGAACTATCCAATCGCTGTTGTGGTGGTCGCCATCATCGTCTCAGCCATTTTGCTCATTAAAGTTGTACCGCAATTCGAGGAAGTTTTCGCCAACTTCGGCGCTGAACTACCTGCCTTTACGCTGATGGTAATAGGCATATCGCAATTTCTTCAGGAGTGGTGGTTCATTTTTCTGATTGCAATCATCGCCGCTGCCTTTGCATTCAAAGAAGCGATGAAGCGCTCGCAGAAACTGCGCGACTCGGTTGACCGTGGCGTACTGAAACTGCCAATCGTCGGCGACATTCTTTACAAATCTGCGGTAGCCCGCTTCGCACGCACACTATCAACGACTTTTGCCGCTGGCGTGCCACTGGTCGATGCGCTGGATTCGGTCTCCGGCGCCACCGGTAATGTGGTGTTCAAGAATGCGACCAACAAGATCAAAGCAGATGTATCTACCGGCATGCAGCTTAACTTCTCAATGCGCACCACCGGCACCTTCCCCTCCATGGCCGTGCAGATGACCGCTATTGGCGAAGAGTCTGGCTCGCTGGATGAGATGCTCGATAAGGTAGCGAGCTTCTATGAAGCAGAAGTGGACAACATGGTTGACGGCCTGACCAGCCTGATGGAACCCATCATCATGTCCGTACTGGGCGTACTGATCGGCGGCCTAATCATCGCCATGTACCTGCCTATCTTCCAGTTGGGTGCCGTCGTTTAAATGCTCGTGATCGACTTCCTGGCCAGCCATGTGCTGGCCTTTGTTTTGTGTGTTTCGTTGCTGGGTTTGCTGGTCGGCAGCTTCCTCAATGTAGTGATCTATCGCCTACCGTTGATGCTGCAACGTGATTGGCAGAGTCAGGCGCGCGAGGTGCTGGAATTGCCGTCGGCACCAACCGCTCAGACCTTCAACCTGATCCTGCCCAATTCCTGCTGCCCGCAATGCGGCCATGAGATTCGCCCCTGGGAGAACATCCCGGTCATCAGCTATTTGTTCCTGCGCGGCAAGTGTTCGAACTGCAAAATCCCGATCAGCAAGCGTTACCCCATCGTTGAACTGGCCTGCGGGCTGCTTTCCGCTTACGTCGCCTGGCATTTCGGTTTCACCTGGCAGGCCGGGGCGATGCTGGTGCTGGCCTGGGGGCTGCTGGCGATGAGCCTGATCGATGCCGATCACCAGATTCTGCCCGACGTGCTGGTGCTGCCGTTGCTGTGGCTGGGCTTGATCGTCAATTACTTCGGGTTGTTCACCAGCCTGGAAGATGCACTGTGGGGGGCGATTGCCGGTTATCTGAGCCTGTGGTCAGTGTACTGGCTGTTCAAGCTGATCACCGGCAAGGAAGGCATGGGTTATGGTGACTTCAAGCTGCTGGCCATGCTCGGCGCCTGGGGTGGCTGGCAGATTCTGCCATTGACCATTCTGCTGTCGTCACTGGTCGGCGCGGTGCTGGGGGTTATTATACTGCGCATGCGTGGCAGCGATTCCGGCACGCCGATTCCCTTCGGCCCTTATCTGGCGATTGCCGGGTGGATCGCTCTGCTTTGGGGTGATGTGATTACCGGCAGTTATCTGAAGTTCGCTGGGTTTTGAGTCAAACAGCCATAGTTGCCCAAGTTGTAGGAGCCCCGCCCCGGGGCGAAGCTTTTGAATTTAGCGCTGAACCTCAGAACCATTCGCCGCGGGGCGCGGCTCCTACAGGGTTTGAGCCTCCGATCGAGGAGGCTTACATCGCGCGCCAGTTCGCATCACATCGAAATCCCCCCTACAATCGCGGCCTTGAGCAGTAACGAGACCGCATTGGCGTTATGAAACCCTGGATACTCGGCCTGACTGGCGGCATTGGCAGCGGCAAGAGCGCGGTGGCGCAAGGCTTTATCGAACGCGGCGTGCACGTGGTGGACGCCGATCATGCGGCGCGCTGGGTGGTGGAGCCGGGGCGCCCGGCGCTGGCCAGGATCGTCGAGCATTTCGGCGAAGGCGTGCTGCAAGCCAGTGGCGAACTGGATCGTGCGACACTGCGCAAGCTGGTGTTTGCCAACCCCGAACAGCGGCGCTGGCTGGAAAGCCTGCTGCATCCGCTGATCGGTCAGGAGATCGCTCAGGTGCTGGCGCGCGCAGAATCGCCCTATGCCATTCTGGTGTCGCCATTGCTGATCGAGTCCGGCCAGCGGCAGATGACCCAACGCATATTGGTCGTCGACACGCCTGCCGAGTTGCAGGTGCAACGCACCATCGCACGCGACCAGAGTTCGGAAGAGCAGGTGCGCGCCATCATGCAGGCCCAGGCCAGCCGCGAAGAGCGCCTGCGCCATGCTCACGACGTGCTGGTCAATGATCGTGATATGGCCTGGCTGGACGCGGAGGTCGAGCGCCTGCACAACTTCTATCTGACCCTGCGTGGAGGCCAGCCATGACCATTACCGTTCAATGCCCAACCTGTAGCGCACCCGTCGAGTGGAAAGCCGAAAACACCTACCGCCCCTTCTGCTGCGAGCGCTGCAAGCTGATCGATCTGGGCGCCTGGGCCGCTGAAGAGCATGCGATTCCCGGCAATGACATGGAAGACGAGATGTTCAGTGGCGACCTGCCGACACGGCCACATTGATTACAGGCCTGGAAAGAGCCGATTGGCTCGTCTCTCGCTACCACTCTTGGCGACGAGGAAAGCATCGTGACTAGCGCAGCTTGTCCGTAGGAGCCCGCTTGCGGGCGATCAAGTACAAGAGCATCGCCAGCAAGCCGGCTCCTACAGGTTGCTATGCAGCTTTCTATGGCCGCATAAAAGCGTAGTCGCGGTCGTCGTCGAGGTTGTCGGCGAGAAACTGCAGTTCGTGCGCCAGCTCCTGGGGATCACGTAGCGACTTGCTCCGCTGGACGACCTCCGACAGCAGCGCACGCAATGCCACGATAGGCTCATGACCCTGCACTTCGGCGTCATGCAAATCGTCCTGAACAGCGTTTCTTGCCCAGCTGTGAACACTCATATCGAGTCCCTCGGAGGCGTTTCTCACAGCATGGCGGCAGGCCCGTTTCTGATATTGACGGGGATCAATCCTCTAGGCGGCATTCAATCGGCCAATACGGCGTCATTCACTCGCCGCGATCACTCTCCTTCCAGGGCGCCTGCAGGTAACGGCTGCGGTTGAAGGTTTCCAACCAGTCCGGGTAGAACACCACCAACGCGGTGACGATGGTGCCGTTGATAAAGGCTTCGGGGAACGCCACCAGCCACAGGTAGCCGGCAAAGTCGTCCAGCCAGGGCGGCATGGGAAACAGCCCATCCATCCACAACAGCGTGAGGCCGCCGAGCAAGGTCATCAGGGTCGCCAATGCCGCCGGGAAGAACCCGCAGAAGAAGATGTAGACGAACAGGTTGCGCGGCTGCGCGCGCTCCACACGTAGCGCGCACAACTCGGTGATCAGGATGGGGGTCAGCACCAGCAACACGCCGTTGATGCCGAGCGAGGCCAGATCCATGCGACCGATAGCCAGCAGGCCAAGCTGCGCCGCCAGGCCCGCCAGCACGGCAAGTGGCCAGTCGAGTAGCAGGGTCACGGCAGTCATACCGATGAAGTGATAGGAAAGCCCGGAGTCGAAATCGCGACGCACCAGCCACAGCAGGAACAGCGCGAGCATGGTGCCGAACAGCAGATGCTGGCGGCGCAGATCACTGAACAGCTCGACCCAGGGCGCCCGCGCCACCGCCCAGAGCAGCGCCAGCCCGTAGACCAGCCAGCCGACCAACAAGGTGGAGAACGCCAGCAGGTTGGAAGCGATCATGCGCGCACATCCTCTCCTTCATTCATCGCCATGCCCGGCAGTCTACACCGGTACTCAGATTTGATTTTGCCGGCAGAGCAGCTGCCCTGCCATTGATCGACAACAGGCAACGAAACCCTGCTGGATTTCCACGCTCACTGGAACGACTGGAGTTGCAGCACTGGCAAGCAGGTCAGCGCTACGGCTAAGCTTTGCCCATGGACGACTCCGATTACCTGCGCCTGCTGACGCACCAGGCCGAGCAGGCCAACGCTTTTCTCTCCAACGCCAAGAAATGGGAGCGCGAGCGCTGGGTCTGCCAGCGCCTGCTGCAGGCGCTGAACGTGCGTCATCACAACGACGACTTCATGCCCAGCGGCCAGGAGCCGCCGGACGTGCTGTTTCGCGACGCCAATTTCGAAGTGTTCTTCGTGCTCGATGAAGGACGCCGCCTCAATGATGAGTGGCGCGCCGAGCTGGAGCGGCGCCGCAGCGCCTTTTCCCTCAGCCAACTGGTCCGGCGCGAAGCACGCCCCAAACGCATTGCAGCCAGCGAGATGCAGGCGCGCCTGGCACCAACCTTGCGCAAGAAGGCCCACAACTATCGCGAGCGCGGCATCGATCTGGGCGAGCTCGACCTGGTCGCCTTCGTCAGCCTCAAGCGCGCCGTGCTGGACTGCAACAGCCACTTTCCACCGCCGACCGAATATCTGCGTCAGGGCTGGCGCTCATTGTCGCTGGTCGGCCCGCGCTTCGCCCGCGTGCTGTTCGCCCACCCGGACGCGCCGGATTTTCTGCGACAGAACCTCGGCCGTAGCCTGCTGTTCGACATCGGGATCGGCCTGTGAGCCCCTTGCAGGAATTGCTCGCTGAGGTGCCGCAGGTCGGCCAGGTACGCTGGATAGGCGTGCGCCCCAGGGCGCGCGAGGCGATGCTCGAAGTCGAGGCCGTGGAAGCGCGGCGTGAAGCCGGCCTGACCGGCGATCACAGCCGCCCCGGGCCACGCAATGCGCGGCAGGTCACGCTGATCCAGTGGGAACACCTGGCCGTCGTTGCCGCCTTGCTCGGCCGCGACGCACCCATGCCGCCCAGCGAGCTGCGCCGCAATATCGCGGTCGCCGGCATCAATCTGTTCAGCCTCAAGGGCCGGCGCTTTCGCATTGGCCAGGCGCTGCTGGAAACCACCGGCTGGTGCCAACCCTGCGCCCGCCTGGAGGAACGTCTCGGTCGCGGCACCTTCCAGGCCATGCGTGGCCATGGCGGTATTACCGCTCGCGTGATCGAAGGCGGCATCATCCGCCTGGAGGACGCCGTAAGCGTGGAACCCCTCGAAACGATATCTGACCCGCAGGACAACGACGCTCGCCAAGGCTGGCGGGCACGCCTAGCAGGCCGTTGAAAAACGTAGGCGAGGCAGCCAATGCAAGGCAAAAACAGGCGAAAAAGAGGAGTTTACGAGCTGTAAATGAGCATTTTGAGCCTGTTTTTAACGCAGCAGTGGCAACGCAGATAGTTTTTCAACAGCCTGCTAAGATAGCCGCATTCAAGCAGAGGCCCACCCATGACCAGTCGCCTGAGCCCCGAAGACCAACAGAAAGTCGACCAATACCTGAGCGCACCGCAGCATCAGGTTGAACGTCAGCCGTTTCGCGTTTGGCGGCTGCTGGCGGTGGTCCTGGTGGTGACCATTGGCCTGGGCCTGCTGAGCCGCTTGCTGAGTCGACTGGTGCTATGAGCTGCCTTGCGCTCGCCCTCTCGCACTCACACCGTCTTTTTCAAAGCCTTGTGAGCAATATCCATGTCCCATCGCATCGTGATTGTCGGCGGCGGCGCCGGCGGTTTGGAGCTGGCCACCCGCCTTGGTAGAAAACTGGGCAAGAGTGGCGCTGCCCGGATCATTCTGGTCGACGCCAACCTCACCCACATCTGGAAGCCCCTGCTGCACGAAGTGGCCGCCGGCTCGTTGAACTCCTCGGAAGACGAACTGAACTACGTGGCCCAGGCCAAGTGGAACCATTTCGAGTTCCAGCTCGGGCGCATGTCCGGCCTCGACCGTGCCAGCAAGAGCATCACCCTGGCACCGACGCTGGATGACGATGGCCAGGTACTGATGCCTGAACGCCGCATCACCTACGACAGCCTGGTCATTGCCGTTGGCAGCACCACCAATGACTTCGGCACGCCTGGTGCCGCCGAGCACTGCATTTTCCTCGACACCCGCGCGCAGGCCGAGCGCTTCCATCGCCGCATGCTCAGCCACTACCTGCGTGCACATGCCAGCGAGAACGAATACGGTTCGAAGATCGATATCGCCATCGTCGGCGCCGGTGCCACCGGGGTCGAGCTGGCAGCAGAACTGCACCACGCGGCCAAGCAGTTGGTCGCCTATGGCCTAGACCGCATTCGCCCCGAAGACATGCGCATCACCCTGATCGAGGCCGGGCCGCGTGTGCTGCCTGCTCTGCCCGAGCGCATCGCACGGCCGGTGCATCAGACCCTGGAGAAGCTCGGCGTCACCGTGCTGACCGGTGCGGCTGTCAGCGAAGTGACTGCCGACGGCCTGAAAACCGCCGACGGCAACTTCATCCCGGCCAGCCTGAAAGTCTGGGCTGCCGGCATTCGCGCCCCCGGTTTTCTCAAGGATCTCGACGGCCTGGAGAGCAACCGCATCAACCAGCTGCAGGTTCGTCCGACCCTGCAAACGACGCTCGATGACGACGTGTTCGCCTTCGGCGACTGCGCAGCCTGCCCGCAGCCGGGCACTGAGGGCCGCAACGTGCCGCCACGCGCCCAGGCAGCGCATCAGCAGGCATCGCTGCTGGCCAAGTCGCTACGCTTGAAGATCAGCGCCCAGCCGCTGCCGGAATATCGCTATCGCGATTACGGCTCGCTGATCTCGCTGTCGAGCTTCTCCGCGGTCGGTAACCTGATGGGCAACCTGACCGGCAGCGTCATGCTCGAAGGCTGGCTGGCACGGGTGTTCTACGTGTCGCTGTATCGCATGCACCAGATGGCGTTGTATGGCGTACCACGCACCCTGCTGTTGATGCTCAGCGACCGTATCGGGCGCAGCACCGAGCCACGCCTGAAGCTGCACTAGAAGCGACCCAATAGGTAACTGTAGGAGCGGCGACCCGCCGCGAACCTGGGCGGCGCGGCTGGAAAAGCTTCGCCCCGAAGCGGGGCTCCTACGAAAGGCTGTTCGCACCAGCCACCCAAGGCCTGCCGATCCCCCTCTCCCCCGGCCCCTCTCCCGCAAGCGGGAGAGGGGAGACAAGCACGCAGCGCAATTCCAGTCTTGTAGGGTGGGCCGGGCGGCGATCCGCTTCAGCCCACGTCGACCGCTGGTGGGCTAAAGCCCACCCTACGAGCTGAAGCGCCCGTAGGAAAAAATGTTGGCATTCCCCTTTGCGAGACAGCCGATCGCCCGTGGTGCGTATGACGCACCTGTGCGAACCGGCCAGCGTGGCCGGGACAATGCGAGACGGCCCAGACGCGCGTGAGGCGCAGAAACGAACAAGCCCGCACTAGGCGGGCTTGTTCGTTGTAGTGGTGGGTCGTGTAGGATTCGAACCTACGACCAATTGGTTAAAAGCCAACTGCTCTACCAACTGAGCTAACGACCCAAAAATGGTCGGGGTAGGGGGATTCGAACTCCCGACATCTTGCTCCCAAAGCAAGCGCGCTACCGGACTGCGCTATACCCCGATAGGAAGTTGGCTCCGCGACCTGGACTCGAACCAGGGACCCAATGATTAACAGTCATTTGCTCTACCGACTGAGCTATCGCGGAACTTCGGTCTTCCAGCTCTGTTGCGCTTCGGCTTTCGCTTTACCGCTTCAGAGGCGCGCCATTTTACGTAGCAAAATTTCCCTGTCAACCCCTGCAAACTGCTTTTACGACAATGCTTTGCAGACAAGCCATGGACTACTATATGTTTCATCGAACTGCGGCATGACGCAGGACGCGCCAGCCGACGACGCCAGCCAGGACAGTCCATGAGCAACCAGGACAAGCCCCCCATTCATCCCAAGGTGGTTAGCCTCGCCAGCCGCGGTATACAGCCGCGCTTCAGCGATCTGGTACAAGCCTGCCGCAAACTGGTGATGAATCGACTGGCGGAGCATCTGAGCGGTGTATTCGGCCAAGTCGATGACACCCTGTTCGAATGCGCCGAGAAAGCCGAGAACAACAAGGTGCAGACGTTGTTCTTCGACAACATGCGCGAGATCCGCCGCCAGCGCCCACAGATCGAGCGCAGCTACCACCAGGCCATCGCCAACAATTTTTCCGATTTCCTCGACGGCAAGCTGCAGGATCAGACGCCGGCCGAAATGGACCCCGAGCAATTGGCCCTGGTGCAGAACGAGGATTACGAAGAAACCCTGCAAGTCACCAATATGGTCAGCCGGGTCAAGGCACGCTGCACCCAGCCGCTATTCGCTCTGGAGCAACGCCTGGCGCTGCTCAACAACGGCCAGAAGCTCGGCGAGGACAGCAACCCCTTCGGCCCACAGGCCATTGCCCAGGCGTTTCGCGATGCGCTGGCGCCCTGCCCCTTCCCGCTGCAGATCAAGACCATCCTCTACATGCTCTTCGATCGCCATGTGATGCAGAGCCTCGATTCACTCTATGGCGCACTCAACCAGCGCCTGATCGATGCCGGCGTGCTGCCCAACCTCAAGTACAGCGCACAGATCACTCAAAGCGTCAGCCGCCCCGACGCCCCAACGAAAGAAGCCCCGACGCCCCAACAGCAAACACCGGGCAGACCGGGGAAAAGCCCTGCGCCCGTAGAACCGGCGCTGTTCGATCTGGATCTCAGCGCACCGCCGCCGAGCGATCCCAGCGCGCTGTTCAGCGGCTTGTCCAGCCTGCTCGGCGAACACCGCCAGAGCCACCCGGACGCCCCGCTGCTGGGCGGCACACGGAGCATCATCAGTTTCTCACCGCGCGGGGCCAGCCGTACCTACAGCGCCAGCGAACTGCTTGCTGCGCTCAATCGCATGCAACAGCAGTCGGCCCACGAACTGGCCCAACGCCTGCACCAACCGCAAGCCGTTGAAGGCCTCAAGGCCGACCTGCAGCAGCAACTGGAATCGCACAGCAGCCTGCCGGGCGACAGCAAGGTGTCCGATCAGGAAGCCGACGTGATCGACCTGGTTGGCATGCTGTTCGACTTCATCCTCGATGACGAGAACCTGCCGGACGCCTGCAAGACCGCACTCTCGCACCTGCATACGCCCTATCTGAAAATCGCGCTGCAGGACAAGGCGCTGTTCACCCAACACCACCATCCGGCGCGACGCCTGCTCAACACCATGGCCCAGGCTGGCGTGCTTTACGGCAGCGAAGGTGACGAACGCAGCCTGCTGGCCAAGATGCAATGGGTAGTCGAACGGGTGATTCACGGTTTCAGCGGTGACCTGGCGCTGTTCGACAGCCTGATCGAGGAGTTCAACGAGTATGTCGAGACCCTGCGCCACAAGGTCGAACTGCGCGAACGCCGCGCGGTCGAGGCGGCCAAGGGGCGTGATCGTCTACTGGGGGCTCGCGAGCAGGCGCTTGAGGTGGTTCAGCGATGCGTCGGAAAGCGCGACCTACCAACCATCATCCGCAACTTCCTCGAACTGACCTGGGCCGACGTCCTGGTGTTCGTCCTGCTGCGCCATGGCGAACAGAGCACGGAGTGGAAGCGCTCCTGTGAAGTGGCCGAACAGCTGGCCTGGAGCGGCACACCGCTGGGCGAGGCCGAGGTGCTGCAGTTGCAGGAACAGCGCGTACCGATGCTCAGCGACCTGCGCAAGGGCCTGGAATTGCTCGGCGGCTACCATGAGGACGGCATCCGTCGCCTGCTGCAAGACCTGGTGGCCTGCCAGCATGCAGTCCAGGCCAAGCAGCCGCAGTTGGCCGCCCAGCTCAAACCCACCCTGCCAGAAAGCCCCCTGGGCGCCATGCTTGGAGAAGATGCCGACCTGGCTCGTCAGGCACCTTTGCGCAGCAAGCTGTCGGCACGCGCACAAGCCTTGGCCAAGGAGTTGGCCAGCGTCGAGTTCGGCACCTGGTTCGAGTTCGTCGAGGGCGGCAAGAGCCGCGCGCTCAAGCTTTCCTGGTTCAGCCCGACCACGCACAACTACATGTTCGTCGACCACAGTGGCCAGCGCGTGGCGATCAAGCCGCTGACCCTGCTGGCCAGCGAGATGGAAAAGGGCCTGGCCCGCATCGTCACTCCCGAACGCGCGGCGCCCCTGGTGGATCGCGCGCTGACTGCCATCTACCGTGTGCTGCAGCGTTTCACCGGGCGCACGGCCGAACCCCGCTGAGGAATTTCCATGGAAGAGCGTCGTCAACACAGCCGCCATGGCACCGAAATGCAGCTGGAGGTCTTCGACCTGAACAGCGGCCAGCGCCTGGGCCGGATAGTCGACCTGTCTGCCGATGGTTTCATGCTGTTCAGCGACACCCCCCATACCGCCGACGCGGTGCTGGAATGCCGCCTGGTGTGCACCTCAGGTAGCGATGCGGTACAGGAAGTGCGTCTGGGCGCCGATTGCCTGTGGAGCCGCCCCGGCGCCGACGGCCAGCATTGTTGGGCCGGCTTTCATATCATCGATCTGGCCGAGGACCAGGCCAAGGCTCTGGAGAGCCTGCTGGCCAGGCTCTGAGCTGCGCGACCTGCGCGAAGAAAGCTGGAGCAGAAGAGCCGCGCTGCGTAGGAGCCCCGCCCCGGGGCGAAGCTTGTGGATTTGTGCTGAACGCATGATCGATTCGCCGCGAGGCGCGGCTCCTACAGGTACGTAGCAATCTTTCGACCGACACATACTCCGAATGGGTAGGAGCTTTCGCCTCTTCCCCGGTTCGCGGCGGGGCGCCGCTCCTACAGAGAGCCTGTACCCGCAACGAAAAACGGAGCCCGCAGGCTCCGTTTTTTCATCCCGGCGTAACACCGGGATATCGCATGGTGGGTTACGCGGCGCACTCTGCTCGTGCAACCAGCCAATTACGTGCTTGGCGCCGCTAACCCACCCTACGCCAGCTTCTTGTAACGCACGCGGTGCGGCTGCGCGGCGGCATCGCCCAGGCGTTTCTTGCGGTCGGCTTCGAACTCGGTGTAGTTGCCTTCGAAGAAGTTGACCTTGCCATCGTCCTCGTAGGAGAGAATGTGCGTGGCGATACGGTCGAGGAACCAGCGATCGTGGGAAATCACTACCGCGGCGCCCGGGAAGTCCAGCAGCGCCTCTTCCAGCGCACGCAGGGTTTCCACGTCGAGGTCGTTGGACGGTTCGTCGAGCAGCAGCACGTTGCCGCCCTGCTTCAGGGTCAGCGCCATGTGCAGGCGACCGCGCTCACCACCGGAGAGGTCCTTGACGAACTTCTGCTGGTCGGCGCCCTTGAAGTTGAAGCGGCCGACGTAACCGCGCGACGGCACCTCGTAGTTGCCGACCTTGATCATGTCGAAGCCGTCGGAAATCTGCTCCCACACGGTCTTGTTGCCTTCGAGCATCTCGCGGCTCTGCTCGACGCTGGCGATCTGTACGGTTTCACCGATCTCGATGGTGCCGGAGTCCGGCTGCTCCTTGCCGGTGATCATGCGCAGCAGGGTCGACTTACCAGCGCCGTTACCACCGATCACGCCGACAATGGCGCCTTTGGGGATGCTGAAGGACAGGTCGTCGATCAGTACGCGGTCGCCGAAGGACTTCGATACATTGTGGAAATCGATGACCTTGTCGCCCAGACGCGGGCCAGCCGGGATGTAGATCTCGTTGGTCTCGCTACGCTTCTGGAATTCCTGCGACTGCATTTCCTCGAAGCGCTGCAGACGTGCCTTGGACTTGGACTGGCGTGCCTTGGCGCCCTGGCGTACCCACTCCAGTTCGGCCTTCATCGCCTTGGCGTGCGACGCCTCGGCCTTGGCTTCCTGAGCCAGACGGTTGGCCTTCGATTCCAGCCAGCCGGAGTAATTGCCCTCGTAGGGGATACCGTGGCCGCGGTCGAGTTCGAGAATCCAGCCGGCGACGTTGTCGAGGAAGTAACGGTCGTGGGTGATGGCCACCACGGTGCCGGGGAAATCGTGCAGGAAGCGCTCCAGCCAGGCGACCGAGTCGGCGTCCAGGTGGTTGGTCGGCTCGTCGAGCAGCAGCATGTCAGGTGCCGACAGCAGCAGGCGGCACAGCGCCACGCGGCGTTTCTCACCACCGGACAGGTGCTCGATCTTGGCGTCCCAGGCCGGCAGACGCAGGGCGTCGGCGGCGACTTCCAGCTGCCGCTCCAGGTTGTGGCCATCGGAAGCCTGCAGAATGGCTTCGAGCTTGGCCTGCTCGGCAGCCAGAGCGTCGAAGTCGGCGTCCGGCTCGGCGTAAGCGGCGTAGACCTCGTCGAGACGGGCCTGGGCCTGCTTGATCTCGCCTACCGCCTCTTCGACGATGTCGCGCACCGTCTTGCTCGGGTCGAGCTGCGGCTCCTGTGGCAGGTAGCCGACCTTGATCCCCGGCATCGGACGAGCCTCGCCGTCGATCTCGGTGTCGACGCCGGCCATGATGCGCAGCAGCGTGGACTTACCGGCACCGTTGAGGCCCAGCACGCCGATCTTGGCGCCTGGGAAGAATGACAGGGAGATGTCCTTGAGAATTTCACGCTTCGGCGGGACAACCTTGCTGACCCGATGCATGCTGTAGACGTACTGAGCCATGGAGAACCTGACTGGTGAGAATAGGGAGCTGGAAACGGCGCGCCATGCAGGTCGCGTGAAAACATGATGAATGCGTTGGGGGGCTATGTTCGCGTTAGCTGTTGTACACCCTGTAGGAGCGGATTTATCCGCGAAATTCGCGGCTGAAGCCGCTCCTACCGAAAAGCCAGGGTCGTTAACGTGCGCTAGCCATCAGTTTTCACACCACCTGCGTGTACGCAATGTGCAGAGACCTTAGCCCCTGCGGAGGCGAACGCCAAGTACCGCGCGGACAGTTCACGCGCGCGGCGCAAAACTACCGGAATGTGCGTGACAGGGCAAACCTACGTTCGTCGGCGCAGCTGGCACTTGGCCACGTTTGCAGGCATTCTAGCCGGCTCGCGCGAGCGCAGGCATGCCCGCGCGTCTCAACGCTTAAAATAGCCCAGCACTGGCTGCAGGTTCACAGAACGTGTCGACTCCCTCATCCCTGCCTTCCTCCTCCCCGGGCGAGTCGCGCGCAGCATTGCGCCGTGCACTGGTGGTGCTGGTGCTGGCGATGCTGGGATTGCTGGCCTGGCAGCTGACTCAGGAATACCGCCAGTTGCTCGATAGTCAGAAGCAACTGAGCCAGGGTTACAGCGCCCAACTGGCCAAGCACCTGAGTCTGAGCATGCGCCTCAAGGCGCAGGCAGGCCAGGCGATGCTGCAAAGCAGCCCAGCGCGCACTGGCAATGGCAGCGAGCTGGTCACGACATTGCGCAGCATCTTCCCGACCGTCAGCAGCGTGGCCTGGCTCGATGCCAACGGGCAGTTGCTGGCCGACAGCGCCAGCGAGTCGCGCGACCTCAGCTTCATTCGCAGCCAGCAGCAACGCAGCGGCGCGGCGCCCTATCACTTCGCTTTCAGCGCACTGGACGGCGGCGCGCTCTACCTGCTGCTGCGTCAGCCTGACGACAGTCACCGAGTATTGCGCATGCGCATCAGTGCGTTGCGCGGCTGGCTGCGCGAGCAGCACCAGAGCGAGCACGACTGGTTACTCGAAGATCTGCTCAGTCACCGCGTGATAGCGCGTGCCGATGACCTGCAACAGGCTGGCGGCATCATCGCTCCGGTTACTGCGGCAGAACAGGCACAAAGCCTGGAACTGATCGCCCTGCCTGGCAGCGACTGGCAACTGCGCGCCCTGTTCGATGCAGAACGCGCCGGCAACGAGCTGATGCCGACCCTGGCCGGCAAGTTCCTGCTGTTCGCGCTGTGCAGCCTGCTTACCCTGCTGGCCCTGTACGGCCTGCAACGCGAGCAGCGCAGCCTGCAGCGCCTGAATAGCGAAACACGCCGCTCGCTGCGCCAGGCCGCCAGTGCGCTCGGCGCCGTCGAAGAACGCATTCTGGTGACCCAGGCCGATGGCAAGGTGCGCTACCTGAACCCGCAGGCCGAAGCGCTGTTCGGGGTTACCAGCGACGTGGCCGGGGAACTCCATCTGCTTGATCTGCTGCCCGATCTCGACCCGCTGCTGCTCAACAGCCCACAACTGAGCAGCGATCTGGGACCGGAGCTGATCAGAGTCGAAAGCGAGGGGCGCGAGCGCCTGTTCGCCGTGACCCGTAGCGATATCAGCGAAGTCGGGCGCCATGCCGGTTACGTCTGGGTGCTGCGCGATGTGACCGATGAGCAGCAGGCCATGCGCGTACTGCAGGAAACCCGCAGGCGCTATCAGGACATCTTCGACGGCACCGGCGTAGCCCTCTGCGTGCTCGACCTCTCCGGCCTGCGCTGCCTGTTGCTGCAGCACAAGTTACGCGATGCGGCGGGTCTGCAGCGCTGGTTGCAGGCCGATGCCGAGCATCAGCAACTGCTGGTGGAGCAGTTGCGCATTACCGAGGCCAACCAGGTGGCGCTCAACCTGCTCGGGGTCAAGTCCACCGAACAGGCCTGGCAGCAACTGATCGACAACGGTCCGGTACAGCCCGACGATCTGTGTTACCGCCTGGCCGTGGCCGTGCTCGAAGGCCCCAACCTGATGGAGCTGGAAACCCAGCTGGTCACCGCACAAGGCTTGCAGCGCCACGTCTGGCTGGTGCTGCGCCTGCCGGAAATGCTCCAGGACTATCAAGCCGTCACCCTGAGCATCAGCGACATCACCAGCCGCAAGCGCATCGAGCTGTCGCTGATCGAGCGTGAGCGCTTCTGGTCCGAAGTGGTTCGCTCGGTGCCCGACCTGCTCTACGTGCATGACATGCAGAACCGGCAGGTGCTGTTCAGCAACCACAGCCTCGGATTGCAGCTGGGCTATAGCGTCAGCGAGCTCAAGGCGATGGCCGGAGACTTCTGGGAGCAGGTACTGCACCCGGACGACAGCGAATACTACTGGCGCATTCGCAACCTGCAGAAAGTGGTCGGTGACGGCCTGCTGCTTGAATCAGTGCTGCGCTGGCGTCACCGCAATGGCCAATGGCACTGGTTCAGCATCCGTGAGCAGGCTCTGGCGCGTGATGATCGTGGCCGCGTCAGCCGTCTGATCGGCTTAGCTAAGGACATTACCGAGCAGATCGAGCGCAACCAGTCGCTGCGTGACAGCGAGCAACGCTACCGCCTGCTGGCGGAAAGCATCAGCGACGTGATCGTCTCCACCGATGACAGCCTGGCCCTGAACTACGTCAGCCCGTCGGTGGAAGCCATGCTCGGCTACAACACCGAATGGGTGACGGCCAACGGCCTGCAAGGCCTGGCGGCCAACCCGCAGCAGCTCGCCGGCCTGTACCTGCTGATCGAGCGGATTCGCGATGCGCTCGGCGAGCGTGACCGCCTCGAGCGTCTGCGCGAGGAGCTGCCGGATCAGCTGTTCGTCTTCGACTGCCTGCGCGCCGACGGCCACAAGATCCCGGTGGAGCTGCGCCTGGTGCTGATGTGGGACGAGAACGGTCGCTTCGAAGGCATCCTCGGCGTTGGCCGCGACATCAGCCAGCAACGCCGCGCGGAAAAAGACCTGCGCATGGCGGCCACGGTATTCGAGCACTCCACCGCAGCGATTCTGGTGACCGACCCGGCCGGTTACATCGTTCAGGTCAACAAGGCCTTCAGCCGCGTCAGTGGTTATTCCGCCGGCCAGGTGCTCGACCAGCTTCCCGGCATGCTCACCGCCGACCGCCAGCAGGCGGCGCACCTGCAGTACATCCTCGGCCAACTCAACCAGCGCGGCAGTTGGGAGGGCGAGGTGTGGCTCAAGCGCAAGGGTGGGGAGAACTTCCCGGCCTGGGTCGGCATTACCGCGGTGCATGACGAGGAAGGCGACCTGGTCAGCTACGTGTGTTTCTTCAGCGACATCAGCGAACGCAAGGCCAGCGAACAGCGCATCCATCGTCTGGCCTACTACGACGCCCTGACCCACCTGCCCAACCGCACCCTGTTCCAGGATCGCCTGCACAGTGCCCTGCAACATGCGGATCGGCATGACGAATGGGTGGTGCTGATGTTCCTCGACCTCGACCGCTTCAAGCCGATCAACGATTCGCTCGGCCACGCCGCCGGCGACCGCATGCTCAAGGACGTGGCCGTGCGCCTGTCGGCCTGCGTCGACGGTGACGATACCGTGGCGCGCATGGGCGGCGACGAATTCACCCTGCTGCTGCAGCCGCGCGCCACCCGCGAGGGCGCATTGAATCGCGCCATTCATGTCGCCGAGCAGATTCTCTCCAGCCTGGCGCGCCCTTTCGTCCTCGAAGGCCGCGAATTCTTCGTCACCGCCAGTATCGGTATCGCCCTCGCTCCGCAGGACGGTAGCGAGCTGAGCCAACTGATGAAGAACGCCGACACCGCGATGTATCACGCCAAGGAACACGGCAAGAACAACTTCCAGTTCTACCAGGCCGACATGAACGCCAGTGCCCTGGAGCGCCTGGAACTGGAAAGCGATCTGCGCCACGCTCAGGAGCAGGGCCAGTTCATCCTGCATTATCAGCCGCAGTTTGCCGGCGACGGCAATCGCCTCACCGGGGTCGAGGCGCTGTTGCGCTGGAGTCACCCGGCCCGTGGCCTGGTGCCGCCGGATGAGTTCATCCCGGTGCTGGAGGAGCTCGGTCTGGTGGTGCAGGTCGGTGAATGGGTGCTGGAGGAAGCCTGCCGGCAGCTCAAGGCCTGGCACGAGGAAAAGATCCGCATCCCCAAGATTTCGGTCAATCTGTCGGCCCGGCAGTTTGCCGAAGGCGATCTGAGCGCACGCATCGCCGCCATTCTGGACAGAACCGGAGTAGCCCCGGCCTGCCTGGAGCTGGAGTTGACCGAAAGCATACTGATGCGTGACGTCGCCAGCGCGATGCAGACTCTCGGCAACCTCAAGCGTTTGGGCCTGTGCATTGCCGTGGATGATTTCGGCACCGGCTACTCATCGCTGAACTACCTCAAGCAGTTCCCCATCGACGTATTGAAGATCGACCGTAGCTTCGTCGACGGCCTGCCCGATGGTGAGCAGGATGCGCAGATCGCCCGCGCGATCATCGCCATGGCGCACAGCCTGAACATGATGGTGATCGCCGAGGGTGTGGAGAGCCAGGCACAACTGGACTTCCTGCGTGAACACGACTGCGACGAAGTACAGGGCTTCCTGCTGGGCAGGCCCATGGCTGCACGTCAGCTCACCGCCCAATTCAGCGGCGCAGCGCTGTTCATCCTCAATTGACGGGCGAGCCCTAGGCCCAACTCAGCATGAAGGCCATTTGTCAGGCTCATGACCGACCTTCATATGCCTGAATGCGACCTTTGCGGTAGAATCCGCCCCCTCTTTCTACCGCCCAGCTGATTTCAGGGGACCGCCATGTTCAGCCGTGATTTGACCCTCGCTCGTTATGACGCCGAACTCTTTGCCGCGATGGAGCAGGAAGCCCAGCGCCAGGAAGAGCACATCGAGCTGATCGCCTCGGAAAACTACACCAGCCCGGCGGTGATGGAAGCCCAGGGTAGCGTGCTGACCAACAAGTACGCCGAAGGCTATCCGGGCAAGCGTTACTACGGTGGTTGCGAGTACGTCGACGTGGTCGAGCAACTCGCCATCGACCGCGCCAAGGAGCTGTTCGGCGCCGACTACGCCAACGTCCAGCCGCACTCCGGCAGCCAGGCCAACAGCGCCGTGTACATGGCCCTGCTCAACGCCGGCGACACCGTACTGGGCATGAGCCTGGCCCACGGCGGCCACCTGACCCACGGCGCCAGCGTCAGCTTCTCCGGCAAGATCTACAACGCCGTGCAGTACGGCATCAACGACCAGGGCCTGATCGACTACGACGAAGTCGAGCGCCTGGCCGTCGAGCACAAGCCGAAGATGATCATCGCCGGCTTCAGCGCCTACTCGCAGGTACTGGACTTCCCGCGTTTCCGCGCCATCGCCGACAAGGTCGGTGCCTACCTGTTCGTCGACATGGCCCACGTCGCTGGTCTGGTCGCCGCCGGTCTGTACCCGAACCCGTTGCCGTTCGCCGACGTGGTTACCACCACCACGCACAAGACCCTGCGCGGCCCGCGCGGTGGCCTGATCCTGGCGCGCAAGAACGAAGAGCTGGAGAAGAAGTTCAACTCCGCGGTATTCCCGGGCGGCCAGGGCGGCCCGCTGGAGCACGTCATCGCCGCCAAGGCGGTGTGCTTCAAGGAAGCGCTGCAGCCTGAGTTCAAGGCTTACCAGGCGCAGGTGATCAAGAACGCCCAGACCATGGCCCAGGTGTTCATCGACAACGGCTACGACGTGGTCTCCGGCGGCACCGAGAACCACCTGTTCCTGCTCTCGCTGATCAAGCAGGACATTACCGGCAAGGATGCTGACGCTGCCCTGGGCCGCGCCTTCATCACCGTCAACAAGAACAGCGTACCGAACGATCCGCGTTCGCCGTTCGTCACCTCCGGCCTGCGTATCGGCACCCCTGCCGTCACCACTCGCGGCTTCAAGGAAGACGAGTGCCGTCAACTGGCAGGCTGGATCTGCGACGTACTGGCCAACATCGGCAATGATGAAGTCGAAGGCCGCGTGCGTGAGCAGGTCAAGGCTCTGTGCGCGAAGTTCCCGGTCTACGGCAACTAAGCCTCAGCCCGGAATGAAGAAGCCCGCCGATTGGCGGGCTTCTTTTTGCCTTCAATTTGCCTCAGGCCGGCTGTTTCACGTAGCGCGCCAGTTGCGCGTCACGGCTCATCACCTCGAGCGTGGCTGCCAGCACCTGCTCACTGGTGGCATCGGCTTTGCTGAAGATGCTGCCGAAGTTGTCGTGAGTGACCTTGGCGAAGTGCGCACGATCCTGAGCCTCCACACCCAGCAAGGTGGCGTAGGCGTCCAGCGCTTCGCCCTGGCCCATGGCCATGTCTTCGGCGATGGAATCGAGCATGCCGTTCATCGCCAGCATGGAGCGGCCGTTGTAGCCCAGCGCGCCACTGGTGTCGCAACCGTTGGTACCAGAGGTCATGCCGAAGGTGGCGTTACCCGAGGTGCCATTGGTGGTGGTGGCCAGGAAGTGCGGGGCCATGCCACGCTGCCCTTCGAACAGCATGTTGCCCCAGCCGCAGCCATTGCCGCCCGCAGCATCGGCAAACGCACCAACACTGGCCATGCTCAACAGACCGAAGACCAAACCTTTACCCAGCAGTCGCTTGCTCATATGTGTCGCTCCGCAATATTGAGTAATAAAAACTACACAAGGAGCTTTGGCGAGACTTGGCCACCTGTCAAACTGGTGTGTCTCAGCTGTGCCCTGCGACACAGCGGCAAAGCACGGGGCCGTCAGCCTTGGCTATAGTGATGTAAATCCTTCAGGAGTATGGGCATGAGTGAATCAGCCAACGAGCGTCGGCGCTTTCAGCGCATCGCCTTCGACGCCCCCACCGTCATCGCTCAGGGTGAGCGGCACTGGTCGGCAGCTCTGCACGATATCTCTCTCAAGGGCCTGCTGATCAAGACCCCACGTGACTGGAACGGCGACCCGAACCAGCCCTTCGAAGCTCTTATCGAACTGGGGGACGAAGCCAAGGTGAAGATGGAAGTGGTACTGACGCGCGCCCAGCCGCAGTCTCTCGGTTTCGTCTGCCGCCATATCGATCTGGATTCCATCAGCCACCTGCGCCGCCTGGTCGAACTCAACCTCGGCGATGAACAGCTGCTGGAGCGCGAACTGGCGGCATTGGGCAACGACGACTAGCAGTCAGTGGCGCAGACAGGCAGCCTCTGCCTGTTCACGACGCTGGCGACGCGCCTGAATACGCTGCGCCTGACGGCGCGCATCGCGCGATTCGATGGCCTTGGCGTCGAAGTTGAAAGCCCGGGAAAAGAAATCGAAGAACAGGAACATGATGGCGTCTCCTTCAGTGGATACGCCTTCATGCTGCGCGCCGATAGCCTGCTACCTATTGACCTCGGTCAATTTTCGACCCGCCCCACTCGCGGCAGAACGCCGCAGCCGATACAGAGACGTAGCCCGGATGGACCTGTAGGAGCCGGCTTGCCGGCGATGCTTTTATCGATGATCGCCCGCAAGCGGGCTCCTACAGTTGGCACATGTGCAGGTACAGCAGGAAGGGTTTTAGCCGCGACTTTAGTTACTCGAACAGCGCATCCAGCGCCTGTTCCAGGCGCGTGACAGCGACGATCTGCAAACCCGGCGGTGCTTCCTTGGGGGCATTGCCCTTGGGCACGATGGCGCGTTTGAAACCGTGCTTGGCCGCCTCTTTCAGTCGCTCCTGACCGCTCGGCACCGGACGAATCTCGCCGGACAGGCCGATCTCGCCGAACACCAGCAGGTCATGTTGCAGCGGCCGGTTGCGCAGGCTGGAGATCACCGCCGCCATCAGCGCCAGGTCGGACGCCGTTTCCAGCACCTTGACCCCACCAACCACGTTGAGGAACACGTCCTGGTCATAGGTCGGAATGCCGCCGTGGCGGTGCAGTACCGCCAGCAGCATGGCCAGGCGGTTCTGATCCAGGCCCAGGGTGACGCGGCGCGGATTGCCCAGATGACTGGTGTCGACCAGCGCCTGCACCTCCACCAGCATCGGTCGCGAGCCTTCCCAGGTAGCCATCACCACACTGCCGGGCACGGCCTCCTGCGCGCGGGTGAGGAAGATCGCCGAGGGATTGGAGACTTCCTTCAGGCCCTTGTCGGTCATGCCGAATACGCCCAGTTCGTTGACCGCGCCGAAACGGTTCTTCACCGCCCGCAGCAGGCGCAGGCGACCGTCGGACTCACCCTCGAAATACAGCACGGTGTCGACCATGTGCTCCAGCACGCGCGGGCCGGCCAACGCGCCCTCCTTGGTGACGTGGCCGACGAGAAAGATCGCCGTGCCGCTCTGCTTGGCGAAGCGCACCAGCAGCGCCGCACTCTCGCGCACCTGGGCCACGCCGCCAGGCGCCGACTGCAATTGCTCGGTGAAAATGGTCTGGATCGAGTCGATCACCATGACCTTGGGCTTTTCCTGGCGCACGGTGGCGATGATCGATTCGATGCAGGTTTCGGTCATTACCTTGAGCTTGTCCTGCGGCAGATCCAGCCGCCGCGCACGCATGGCCACCTGCTGCTGCGATTCCTCGCCAGTGACGTAGAGGGCGGGAAAACGCGTGGCGATATTGCACAGGGTCTGCAGCAGGATGGTCGACTTGCCGATGCCTGGATCGCCACCGATCAGCACCACCGAGCCATCCACCAGACCGCCACCGAGCACCCGATCCAGTTCACCGGAAGCGGTGGAAAAACGCGGGATTTCCTCGACACTGACTTCAGCCAGGGTCTTGATATTGGCCTTGTCGCCGGCCCAGCCAGTGCGCCCGCTGGGCGTGGCGCCCTCGACCACGGTTTCGACCAAGGTATTCCAGGCGCCGCATTCACCACACTGCCCTGCCCATTTGGGGAAGGTGGCGCCGCACTCGGTGCAGCCGTACATGCGTTTTGCCTTGGCCATTGCGATCAATCCTGCCGCTGAACGAAGGCTGGAACGATACCGAACAACTGGATAAATTTACAGACCACAGCCACTTTGCCCGGAATGCACATATGCAGATCCAACTGCTACCCACCAGCGCCGAACAGCTGCCGCTACTGGCCAACCTCTACCAGTTCTACGCCTACGAAAGCTCGGACTGGGAGCAGGAAGACGTGGAGACGGACGGTCGCTTCTACATCCACCACCCCCACCTGCAGCGCTATTGGCAGGAGCAGGGCTGGAGTGCGCAACTGATACTGGTCGACGGCTTCATTGCCGGTTTCCTGCTGATCGAACAGAGCGAGTTACCCGGTCTTGATGTGCCGGAGTTCGCCGACCTGTTCATCCTGAAAAAGTATCGTCGCCAAGGCATCGGTCGCGCCCTGGTACAGCAGGTACTGGGCGACGGCCGGCCCTGGCTGCTGCGTTTCTACCGCCAGGATGAGTTGGCCTGCGCCTTCTGGCAGCAGCTGTTGAGCGAATGGCCCAGACCGGCGCGCGAAGTGTGGACGGAAGAAGAGGCGGACGGGCTGCTCACTTATCTGATCAACCCGCCCGTACATTGAAAACGCCTGATCGCAGGAGCCCACTTACGGGCGATCAACCGTCCACAAACATCGCCGGCAAGCCGGCTCCTACACTCAACCCTTGCAGCCATTGCCACAACCGCAGCACTGACCTGCAGCGCGTTTGAGCTGGCGCGCCAGCTCGTCCTTCATTGCCACGCGGTTGAGTTTCAGCGCGCTGAGGGTGACGTCATCGAGCAACTCGATACCGTCCTCGATACGGCAGATGCGCTTGTCCAGCGCTTCGTATTCTTCGGCCTGGCGCGAGAACTGTTCATCGCGCTGCCGCAGACGCTGCAGTTCGTTGCGCAGTTCGGGGAAATCATGAACCAGTGGATGGTGGTCGACGTGCATGATGAAGCCTCTGACAGGGAAGATGGCTCCAGCCTAGCGCTGCACGTCGACCGTTCATTTGATCCGGATCAAGCACTGCCCGCCTTGCGCAGCAGATCGGCGATCTCGTCCTTGAGGCCCACACGCTGCAGTTTGAGCCCCTGCAAGGTCAGGTCGTCGGCAGCCTCGCGACCGTCCTCTATTTCGTAAATGCGCTTGTCCAGCGCTTCATATTCGCCAGCCAGGCGAGGGAAGTGCGGGTGACTTTGCATCAGCTTGCGCATGACGTCGCCTTGCTGAGGGAATTCGCGGGTCAACGGGTGATGTTCAAGCGGCATGGAGGACCTCCCCAGATAGTGTTCCTTTAGCCTAGTCGAAGCTGGGCTACGTGCAGCCAGTGAACTATCGGCAGACAAGACGTTGGGCAGTGAACGTCAACGGCGCCAGCATGACGAAATGAAATGTTGCAGCTTTTCTGCTTTTTCCAATGCGCTTACGCTAAATTGGCCGGCCCTTGGCCACCTACCCCTCTACATGACACTCCTGATAGCGTTCGCTGTCCTCTCCATCCTGGTTTCGTTCATCTGCTCCATTCTCGAAGCCGCCCTGCTCTCCCTCACGCCCAGTTACATCGCACAGCAGAAGGCCGAAAAACCTCAGTTGTACGAAAGGCTGAAAGAGCTCAAAGACAAGATCGACCAGCCGTTGGCGGCCATCCTGACCCTCAACACCGTGGCGCATACCGTTGGTGCGACCGGCGTTGGTGCGCAGGTGGCGATCGTCTTCGGTGACGGTTACCTGGGTATCGCCTCGGCGGTCATGACCCTGCTGATCCTGGTGCTTTCGGAGATTCTGCCGAAGACCATCGGTGCCCGTTACTGGCGCGCCCTGGCGCCCTTCCTGCCGGCCCTGCTGCGCTTCATGATCCTGCTGCTCAAGCCGTTCATCGTCATGTCGGACCTGATCATGCGCCTGTTCGGCGGCAAGGAGCCGGAGCACGACATTCGCCAGGAGATCAAGGCGCTGACCCTGCTTGGCCGCGAAGTGGGCAAGCTCGACGAAGACGAGCAGCGGGTGATCAGCAATATCCTCGACCTGCACGAGATTCGCCTGCGCGACATCATGACGCCGCGCATCGTCTGCGAATCCGCCGCACCGGATGAATCGATCGCCGCGTTCAAAGCCCGTGCCCGCGAGAGCCAGTTCTCCCGCTACCCGGTAATCGGCGAGGACGAGTCGCCGCTGGGCGTGGTGTTCCGTTATGACGCCCTGGCAGCCGAGAACGACGCCGAACCGATCACCCAGATCATGAAGCCGCTCAAGGTCGTGTCGGAAAGCATGAACGTGGAAAACCTGATGACCCTGCTCATGCAGGAGCGCCAGCACATGTGCCTGGTGTACGACGAGTTCGGTAGCTGGCGCGGCCTGGTGACGCTGGAAGACATCATGGAAACCATCATCGGCAAGCCGATCCTCGACGAGACCGACGATATCCCCAACATGCGCCGCTTCGCCAAGCGCCGCTGGGAGCACCGGCTCAAGGCGATTCGCGAAGACTGATCACCAGTAGTTTTCGACTGCCACCTGACCCGGGCGCCGGGTCAGGCTCAGGTTCAGACCACGCGCCTTCAGGCGTTGACGAATGTCGTCGATCATCTGTGGGTTGCCGCAGATCATCACTCGCGAATGCTCAGGCGTCAGCTCAAGCCCGGCGGCCCGTTCCAGCTCGCCGCTGTCGAGCAGCTCGGTAATGCGCGCGCTCAGGCAATCCGGCGCCTGCTCACGGGTGACCACCGGCAGGTAGGTGAGCCTGTCAGCGAACTCGGCCAGGTGCTCCAGCTCGGCAAGCCCCCTGATCAGCGGCTGGTAAGCCAGCTCGGCAGAGGTTCTTGCGCTGTACACCAGCACGATGCGCTCGAAGCGCTGCCACACCTCGAAATCCTGCAGAATCGACAGGAACGGCGCGATGCCGGTGCCGCTGCCGAGCAACCAGAGGTCGCTGCCGTCGACGAAGCGATCCAGGGTCAGGTAGCCGGTAGCCATCTTCTCCACCAGCAAGCTGTCGCCAACGCGCAGTCGACTCAACTCGCTGGTGAATTCGCCGCCCGGCACCACGATGGAGAAGAACTCGAGAAACTCGTCATGTGGCGCGGACACCAGCGAATAGGCGCGCCAGACCACAGTGCCATCGGTTTTCTCCACGCCCAGGCGCACGAACTGCCCGGCGCGGAAACGAAAGCCCGGATCACGGGTGGTGCGCAGGGTGAACAGGCTCGGCGTCAGGCTGCGTACCTCGAGCAGCGTCTGACGGGTGAACTTGTCTTCGCTGACGGTCATAATCGCCCCCTTCATTGAATACCTGTCCAGTCTGGCGCAATCGGCCAGCAACAAACACCGAAGGTTTGCATGCCTACTCTCGAAACTCCCTTCGCCAGCCTCGAACTGCAGCGTCAGCCGCACCAGGCGAACGAGCCGCTCCAAGCCTTCGACGCCGCCGACGAATACCTGCTCCATCATCTTCATGAGCATGGCATCGAGGCAGGTAGCCGGGTGCTGCTACTCAACGACAGCTTCGGCGCCCTCGCCTGCTCGCTGGCCGGGCGCTGCCGGGTGACCAGCAGCGGCGATTCGCACCTGGGCTTCATCGCCCTGGAGAACAATCTCGCCGGCAATGGCCTGGATCGCGACGCGGTGCGCTTTCTGCCGAGCAGCGAGACGCCGCAGGGGCCGTTCGACTGGGTGCTGATCCGCGTGCCGAAGACCCTGGCCCTGCTGGAAGAGCAGCTGATTCGTCTGCACGGCCAGTTGGCGCCGGGAGCGCGGGTGGTCGCGGCTGCCATGGTCAAGCACCTGCCCCGCGCCGCCGGTGACCTGCTGGAGAAATACATCGGCCCGGTGCAAGCCTCGCTGGCGGTGAAGAAAGCCCGGCTGCTCGTGGCCACGCCTGAAACCAAGGCGGCGCCGCACTCGCCCTACCCCACTCGCTACAACCTGGATAAACCGGCGCTGGAGTTGATCAATCACGCCAATGTGTTCTGCCGCGACGGCCTGGATATCGGCACCCGCGCCTTTCTTCCGCATCTGCCACGCCACCTCGGCCGCGGCCGCGTCGCCGATCTCGGTTGTGGTAACGGCGTACTCGGCATCGCCTATGCCCTGGGCAGCCCACAAGCGGAACTGACGCTGGTGGACGAGTCGTACATGGCCGTGCAATCGGCGCAGGAAAACTGGCAGGCGGCCCTCGGTGATCGACCTGTAACGATCCGTGCTGGTGACGGACTGGCCGAGCAGCCCGCCGACTCGCTGGATATGGTGCTGTGCAACCCGCCCTTCCACCAGCAGCAGGTGGTCGGCGACTTCCTAGCCTGGCGCATGTTCCAGCAGGCCCGAGCGGCGCTGGTCACTGGCGGTGAACTGTGGATAGTCGGCAACCGCCACCTGGGCTACCACGCCAAACTGGCCCGGCTGTTCCGCGGTGTCGAGCAGGTGGCGGCCAACCCGAAATTCGTGGTGCTCAAGGCGAGAAAGTGACCCGTTGATTGTAACGGCCGAAAAGTATCACTAAAGTGGCACTTTCATCTGCGCAGCGGGCACCGTCCATGAAAGTCGAGTTGGTCACCAACCTGAAGCGACAGGCCACCAAGATTCTGGCCGACCTTCACGAGTCCAAAGAACCTGTACTGATCACCGAACATGGGATGCCTTCGGCTTATCTGGTGGATGTCGATGACTACCAGTTCATGCAGAAGCGTCTTGCCCTTCTGGATGCTCTGGCTCGCGGAGAACGTGCCGTAATCGAGGGCAACACCCTGAACCATGAGCAGGCCAAGGAAAGGCTGAGCAAATGGCTGAAATAGTCTGGACGAACACCGCCCTCGAGCAGCTCGACGATCTCGCGCAATACATCGCCCTCGACAAACTGGATGCCGCGCGAGCACTGGTCAGAAGAGTCGTTGAAACAGTCTCACGGTTAGTGGATTTCCCCCTGTCGGGCCGTGTTCCGGATGAGCTTCCACACTCGGTGTACCGCGAAATCGTCGTCCCACCCTGCCGAATTTTCTACCGCTATACAGACACAACGGTTTTCATCATCCACATCATGCGAGAGGAGCGCGTGCTGCGCGCCCACATGCTCGAATGATCGTCATAACGTCAGGGTAAACCGCGACAGCAAGGCGCCCGGCAAAGCCATCGAGCCCGTCTGCCTGGCGCCGTAGGTGCCGCCTGGCAGCAGCAGCTCAGGTTCGCGGGTCAACGCCTCCAGTTGCGGGCCGAGGAAGTCGAACAGCGAATCATCGAAACGCATGGTGTTGACCGGCGCCTGGATCTGCCCATCCTCGACCCAGAAGGTGGCGAAGCGGGTCATGCCGGTCAGGCGTGCCGCGGGCAGGTCGGAGAAATTGCCGTACCACAGGTTGCCGATGTAGAGCCCGGTGCCGAGCCGTTGCAGCGCGTCGGGCTCGTCCAACTCACCGCCTCGCATGTGCAAGGACAGCGGATATTCGCCACTGCATGCACCATTGGCGATCAACCCGTACTCGGCAGCACTGCGCGAGCTGACCAGGCGCTCACCAGCACGCCCCTGGCTGATCAGGCGCAACGGCTGACGCGGCCCTTCGGCGGTGAAAGCCGGCGCCAAGCCACCCTCGATACGCTCTTCCATTGTCACCAACGGGCTGAGCTCGGCCTTGCCGTTAAACAGACGCTGCAACGGGCTGCCACCCGACGCCAGCGTCTGGGCGCCGAAGCCCCAGCAGCACAGGCTGACCAGTTCCTCCAGCGCAGCCGGTGCCAGATAGGCGCGATAGGCCCCTGGCTGCAGCACCTTGGCCGGTCGACCGAGAAATTCCAGCTGTTGCCGTGCACGCTCCAGCTTGCGAGCGAACGCTTGGGCGTCCCATTGCTCGCCGGCATAGGTGCTTTTCACGGCCTGGCCGTTGTCGTGGAACAGGCTGAACTCGAAATTGAAACTGCTCGCGGCGTACCAGCCGAAGGCGCCCCAGGAACTGGCGAAACCCTGGTACTGCGGCCCCACGGCCAGAAAACCGACCAGGTCGAGGCCAGCAGCCGCAGCGACGATCTGCTGCGCCATGGCCGCGCTATCGAGCCGCACCGCCTCGCCCGCCAACTCGCTGCGCCAAGCCTCACGGTTCAAGCGCAGATAAGGGTCGTCACTCAAGGTTGGCAGCACGCCACGCAGGTGCTGCAAGGCCTGCTGCAGGCGCAGCAAATCCTCATCGAGCACGCCACTGAGCGCCAGTTTGCTGTCGGCATGGCGCTGGCCCTGGTACAGCGACAGGGTGACGTAGACCTGCTGCACATCGCCGGCCTGGCGCACCTGACCCTGATTGAACCGGATGAAGCTGGACACCTCGGCGCCGTAGGCCAGGGTGAAACCCTCCTCGCCCACGACTTGCGCCTGCAGGTGCTCGAGCAACGCACTGAAATGCTGACGTGCACCCATCAGGCAGCTCCTCCGAAAACGTCGCTATCGGCGAAGACGCAGGCCGGTGAAGCATGCCCCACGCGAATCACCTGGTTGGGCTCACCCTTGCCGCAATAGGGTGTGCCCATCACCTCGAAGGTGCTGGCGTCGCCTACCGCACGCAGGTTGCGCCAGAAGTGCGAGCTGATGCCGCGGTAGTTGGGGTTCTTCACCACGCCCTTGAGCTCGCCGTTCTCGATCAGTTGACCCCACTCGCAGCCGAACTGGAACTTGTTGCGCGCGTCGTCGATCGACCATGAGCGGTTGTTGCTCATCAGAATCCCGCGTTCGATACCGCCGATCAGTTCGGCCAGTGGCTGATCGCCCGGTTCCAGATTGAGATTGGCCATGCGGTCGATGGACGGCCGGTTCCAGTTGCAGGCACGGCTGTTGGCCACACCCGGCAGGCCACTGCGCCACTGCGACAGCACACCGCCGAGCGGGCGCTGGAGGATGCCATCGCGGATCAGGTAGTGGCGCTGCGCCGGGGTGCCGTCGTCATCATGGCGGTAGCTGGCCAGCTCGCCCGGCACGCCCGGATCGAAGGTCACGTTGAGCAGCGGTGAGCCGTACTGATAGCGGCCGAAATCTTCCTGGCGGATAAAGCTGGTGCCAGCGAAATTGCGCTCGTCACCGAGGATGCGGTCCAGCTCCAGTGGATGGCCGATGGACTCGTGGATCTGCAGGATCATCTGGTCCGGCATCAGCAAAAGATCACGCGAACCGTTCGGGGTATTGGGCGCCAGCAGCAGTTGCAGTGCTTCGTCAGCGATGCGCGCGGCGCTGCCGATCACGCCCAACTGCTGCAGCACCTCGGCACCGCCCTGGCGCGCCAGATGCGTGCCGCCGAAACTGCGACTCTGGCTGTCATGCTCGTCGCTGGCGGTGACGCCCACCTGCGGAAAGACGTAACTCTGGGCACGACGCAGGCAGGCACCAGCGCTGTTGAGGTAGATCTGCTCATGGCAGGTGAAGGTCAGCCCGACATGGCTGTCGACCAGACGCGCATCCCGTGGAATCAGCGCAGACTCGGCCGTCAGCAGATCGAACCAGTGGGCAGCGCCCGCCAGCGGCTGCTCGTAACCCGGCATCACATCGTCGCTGTGCTCGGTGGGGTACGACAGGCTGGCGAGATCCAGCAGGTTATGCCCAGCCAGAGCGCGAGCCATCTGCTCGGCGCGCTCCAGCGCGGCCTGCAAGCCGGCCTGGCTGAGATCGCTGGTGGCCGCATAGGCTTCGACACCGGCGATACGCACGGTGAGCATGGCGCCGGCATCGTCGACGAAGGACGGCGCCTGCGCCACACGCCGCCGCACCCAGTAGGATTCCTGACTCTCGCGCACATGGCGCAGCGACCAGAAATCAGCGGTGGATTTCAGCGCGGCGAAGCGGCGTTGCAGGGCATCGCTGAGGGCGAACATCGAGCCTCCTTGGCTGGTGAAGAAAGGAGGTCAGTATGGGAACAACCCGGCTGGCGGATCAACCGCCAGCGGCTCAGCCCGGCGTCCCCAACCCCGCCGCGCTCATGAACTGGCGCAACAGCCAGGCCACGATGCCCAGCGCAGTGACGCTGCAGGCCCAGATCAGCACCAGCCAACCCAGACGCTGCCACAGCGGTTTTTTATCCTGCTCGGCCTTGGTCATTTCACGCCCCTCAGTGGTAGCCATCATCCACCGTCACCTTGCCGCGGAACACGTAATAGCTCCAGGCGGTGTACATGAGGATGAAGGGGATGATGAACAACGCGCCCACCAGCATGAAGCCCTGGCTCTGCGGCGGTGCGGAGGCCTCCCAGATACTGATCGACGGCGGAATCACGTTCGGCCACAGGCTGATGCCCAGGCCGCTGTAACCAAGGAAGATCAGCGCCAGGGTGAGCAGGAATGGCGAGTAGTTGGCGTTGCTGGCCACGGCCCGCAGCAGCGCCCAGGTGCACAGCAGCACCAGCACTGGCACCGGCATGAACCAGAACAGGTTGGGCAGGCTGAACCAGCGCTCGGCAATCGCCGGATGCTCGAACGGCGTCCACAGACTGACGATACCGGTCACCGCCAGCACCACGAATACCAGCGGGCGCCCCAGATCATGCATCTGCTGTTGCAAACGACCTTCGGTTTTCATGATCAGCCAGGTGCAGCCAAGCAACGCATAGGCAGCGATCAGCGCCAGGCCGCAGAACACCGAGAATGGCGTCAGCCAGTCGAACGCACCGCCGGCGAAGCTGCGATTGACCACCTCGAAACCGTCGATATAGGCACCCAGTGCCACGCCCTGGAAGAAGGTGGCAGTCAGCGAGCCGCCGATGAAGGCCTTATCCCACAGATGGCGTTTGGCGGCCTTGGCCTTGAAGCGAAACTCGAAGGCCACACCACGGAAGATCAGCCCCAGCAACATCAGGATCAGCGGCAAATAAAGCGCGTCGAGTACCACCGCATAGGCCAGCGGGAAGGCGCCGAACAGCCCTGCCCCGCCGAGTACCAGCCAGGTCTCGTTGCCGTCCCAGACCGGCGCGACGGTGTTCATCATCACGTCGCGCTCGCCGTCATCACGGACGAAGGGAAAGAGGATGCCGATGCCCAGATCGAAGCCATCCATCACCACATACATCATCACACCGAAGGCGATGATCACCGCCCAGATCAGCGGAAGGTCGATACCCATGTTCAGCTCCTCTCCGGCAAGGTGTCGGTTTCGCCATCTTCCAGGCCTTCTTCGGCAGCCGACAGCGGACGCGCTGGCGTACGCGGCTGGCCAGGCCCACCCTCTGAGGTTTCCTTGCCCTCATCGATCTTCGGCCCCTTGCGCACCAGGCGCAGCATGTAGCCGATACCCGCACCGAACAGCACGAAATAGACCACCACGAACAGCGCCAGAGTGAAGCCCAGCTGCGCCGCACTATGCCCTGATGAAGCATCGGCGGTACGCATCAGGCCATGAACGATCCAGGGCTGGCGGCCGATCTCGGTGGTGTACCAGCCCGCGAGGATGGCGATGATCCCGCTGGGGCCCATCCACACCGCCAGGTGCAGGAACGGCCGGCAGGTATACAACCGCTCGCCGCGACGCAGCCAGGTGCCCCACAGGCCGGTGAGGATCATCATCAGGCCCATGGCGACCATGACGCGGAAGGTCCAGAAGACGATGGTGGAATTGGCCCGGTCTTCCGGCGGGAAGTCTTTGAGCGCCGGCACCTGCTTGTCCAGGCTGTGCGTGAGAATCAGGCTGCCGAGCGCGGGGATTTCCACCTTGAAGCGGGTTTCCTCGCGTTCCATGTCCGGCCAGCCGAAGAGGATCAGCGGGGTCGGCTCGTCGCCGACGTTCTCCCAGTGGCCTTCGATGGCGGCGATCTTCGCCGGCTGATACTTGAGCGTGTTTAGGCCGTGCAGGTCACCGATGAAGGCCTGCACCGGCGCCACCAGCAGGGCCATCCACAGTGCCATCGAGAGCATCTTGCGGATCGCCGGATTGTCACGCCCGCGCAGCAGGTGCCAGGCCGCCGAGGCGCCAACGAAGAAGGCGGTGGCGAGGAACGCCGCCGTAGCCATATGCGCCAGGCGATAGGGGAAGGACGGGTTGAACACCACGGCGAACCAGTCCACCGGAATCACCCGCCCGTCGATGATCTCGAACCCCTGCGGCGTGTGCATCCAGCTATTGGAGGCGAGAATCCAGAAAGTCGAGATCAGCGTGCCGATGGCCACCATCACCGTGGAGAAGAAGTGCAGGCCCGGTCCGACGCGATTCCAGCCGAACAGCATGACGCCGAGGAAGCCCGCTTCGAGGAAGAACGCGGTGAGCACCTCGTACGTCAGTAGTGGCCCGGTGACCGCCCCGGCAAAATCGGAGAATGCGCTCCAGTTGGTGCCGAACTGATAGGCCATGACCAGACCGGAGACTACGCCCATGCCGAAATTGACCGCGAAGATCTTCGACCAGAAGTGGTAGAGATCGCGGTATAGCGTATTGCCGGTCTTCAGCCACAGACCTTCGAGCACCGCCAGATAACTGGCCAGGCCGATGGTGATGGCCGGGAAGACGATGTGGAAGGAAATGGTGAAGGCAAACTGGATTCGGGCGAGATCAAGCGCCTCTAGACCGAACATGTCACATCCTCATTCAGGGTTATTTCGGCCCCAGCACGTAAAGCCGATCCATAGACTCCAAGTGTTGGAGTCAAACGAACTGAAATTGTTCTTATGGAAGTGGTATGCCGCCGAGAAGCTGCTGAGTAAAGCGCGAAAAGGCGTATTGATCTGGATCAATGCATACTAAAAGACTAGCCGCTAAAGGCATAATTGGCGCTGTGGTGATTTGCCGCGCGACAGGCCACCGCAGCGAGGTGGCCTGCATGAGCACGCCGAGATAGATCGATAGCTACTGAGCATCTGGCGTGCGATCGTCGGCACAGACCGAGGTTGGCCCCTGCAGCAACACACTGCGTCTGCGTCTCATGTTGTCCTGATGTTCAGAGGCCAATTGCCCCCGGCGCCTTCGGTGCTGCCAAATGACCCATTCGAGCAATGCCGGATCCTGCTGCCCGATAAGCTTGAGAAAGCGTGGTCGCCAATTGCGATCCCGGTTCGTGCCTTTGCTTTCGGCTATTCCCAGTAACAACACACAATCCTGATGAGTGAAACCTCGCAGCATGAGCTCCACATAAGGGCGCCATAGTTCCATCTGGCCAACCCATTTCAGAGGGGTATCACTCAGGCGATTATGCATGCGCCCGCAGGGCTTGCATCGCCAACGCGGCAGCCCATTGCCAGGTCGTTGAGTGGTCAGCTCCGACGAACCACAGTGCGGGCATGCGCAGGAGGGATCGAAGGGAAAGCGTGCCAGCCAGCCCAGGAAGCGTTGCGCACGCTCTTGGATATGAGCCGGCAGCTCCAACTCCTGGCGATACAGATAGGCACTCCACCAACGATACAGCTCAGGATGCGTCTGCTCCATCAGCAGCAGAAAGCGCTTCACCCAGGTTCGCGCTGTGGTTCCATCCATGCCCAACCGCTCACCCACCACATGCGCAGGCTCACCGGTCAGCCAGGCCTCGACGAAAGGCCGAAAGCGCTCACGGCCTTGCAACCTATTAAGTGGCGTTCCCGTCAACGAATTGAAGCTCCTGCCACAGGTACTGCATAAGCAATGGCGCTTTTGCTTGACCTTGAATGCCGTGCAATCGCAGTAGGGGCATGCCCTGGGTAGCTGATTGAGCAGACTATCCAACAACCGCAGGAAGCTGCGTGCTTCCGAACGCAGATTTTCAGGGAGCAAAGAAGATACGGCACCCATCTGCATCAACTGTAAGCCTCAGACACTAACCCGACACGAAGGCAAAGCATATTTTTCAGCTCCCAACCCTTTACCTGCTGCTCGAACGCTAATGCCGCGAGCCCGCACAGGCCGCCGATGATGGCGTCGCCACCTTGCGAGTTACGGAGCAAAATCAGCGAGCCTTGGTAACCCACCTGTACTTCCAGCATCGATACGGATCGACCAAAGCGCCCGGTCAGTAACCTGCTCCTGCCGTTCTTTTGGTCTGGGCCAGCTCGGCCTCCCGCTCTGCGATAGCGCGTTCCAGCTCAGGCGAGCGCTTGGCCCATTGTTCGGGCGGCAGAGGTTTTGACCATTCGACGACTTCGGGGGCGGTCAGGTCGGGGGACGGAGCCAGCTTTTGAACCTGGAGATAGCCGGCTAGAGGAGCGCCTAGACAGATAATGAAGAACAAATCATAGAGGGCTCCACCAATATCCCCCTTCCTCAATTTCGCACCAACCTGGCTCAGCATCATCCAGAGCACCGAGAAGAACCCCTGGCGCTTCGTTCCGTCGTAGGTGCAGTCAGGAACTGCATCTGGCCCAACCTCCATATAACTGCGGATACATTCCCACATGACCATCGCAGTTCTTCCGCCACCACAACTCAGAGCCAGGGAATATTCCTTGTTCCCGCTGGACTTGCCGTCCCAGTGCGGATTGGGAAAGCCGATGACCAACAGGCCTTGAGTCGAACGGCCATGCTGGCCGACCGACGATACCGCCGTACCGACAGCGTTCACCGATTCCCAGGGTACGAACCAATAAGTGCCATCCTTCTGTGGGACGCAGACTTCGCGGCGCTGCCGATTGAAGCGGATGGGGGGGGGGACTGGTTTTGTAAGGCCATAAAGCAGAATCAGGATCGGGATGCCGAGGATAATGCCAAAGCCAATGAGCAACTCCTTTGCCGCTATGTCCCACCCGAGCCAAATACCCAAGACCGCTGTGACAAAACCTGACCATAGAACCATCACCGCCGAACCCAGCGCCCACGACCCGATATCGATGAATACTTCATTCTTGCGCCAGATGACGTTCAGCACATCCGAAGGTTTCTCGCCTGTGGGGATGGCAGGCGGAGCGAGGTAATCGTCCTGCCACAGAGGGCCAGACCGGGTCGTGCCGGCTTCAGGTAAGTCACTCATCGCGTACTGTTGTCCTTGGGTGCCAGTTGCTCTGGCATGAGGGTAACGAGCTCGCAAGCCTCCAGGCGGGGCGTACGGTCATCGGCATAGAGCGGTGTTACCAATCCGTCCGGGGCAATGGCAAACCGTATACCGCGGGGGCCACCGATAATGGCGTCGTCGCCTTGCGAGCCACTGAGCAGGGGGAGTGGGCTGTGGTAAGCCACCTGTACCTCCAGCCGCGATACGGGCCGAGCAAAGCGCCCGGTCAGCAACAGGCCCTGGCCTTGATCGGCGGGTATCCAGGCGGCGCTTAGGGTGCTTGTCCACTCGCGGCCCAGGTCGCGCTCGCCATAGACCCGTACCCCGACCTTGGTCGAACCCGGTTCAGCGGCGGGCAGAGCCAGGGTCAGGCTGTCGAGAGACTGGCCATAAACCCTGGCATTGGGCGAGTTCGCCGCCTGCGTTGCGCTCAGTGGTGTGGTCACGACGCCGGCCTGAGCCTGGGGGCTATAGAGCAGCTTCAGCAGTGCGGTGAATTCATCGAGCTTCCCCTCAGTGCTGTCATCCCAACGACGGCGGCTTTTATCGGCCGTCCAGCAACACTGGCTCAAAAAGCTTTGCAGCCCCGTTTCCTGCTGCCACCAGGCATAGAGATAGAGCCCGCCTGCGGCCAGCAGCAGCCAGTTGAGGGGGGCCATACCAAGGCGGAAATATTTGATGGCCTCTGCCGTGGACAGCATGCCAGCCATACGCATGGTGGTGAGGCTAAAACCGAGCAAGGCTTGGGAACCATAAAAAAGCACCTGCCCGTCGACAGCAAATCGGCGCAAATCCAAGTAAGGATCTATGCCTGCCTGGGCTTGAGTTATTTGTTTACGAAGACTTTCTCTCTCGAATATCGCAGCGATAAACGAAAGTCCTCCCACAACCCCACCAAACAAAGTCAACGTAGGGGACGTAACGGTGATATTCCCCTGTCGCCCGGAAAGCTCAGCTTTCTTCATCCCCTCCAACACAAACACCTGCATCACAGAAGTCAGTGCCGCTCCGGTATAGAGGTAGGCCGATAGCCGCTCGGCCTGGCGTTGCGTACCCTCTTCCTCCAGCGCCTCGCTGCTGCGTGCATAGGAGTGGGCATTGGCGATATTGAGTGCGAGTACCGTCAATGGCAGTACGCCGCCTGCGCGCTTGGCGCCTTCCCAGCGCTGTACCTGCCGCAGCGTGCCTTGCTTGATGCCATCGGCCACCTGATCGGTGAAGGCTTTCAGGTTCTCGGCCAGTTCTCCGGTGACCCTCCAGACCTTGGTGTTTCGTGCAAAGTCCTTGGCCTTGCCAGCCAGCCCCTCGGTGCCATCGGCAACTTTCCTGACAAAACTAGCCGCGCCATTGAGGCGCACGATGATCATTGGGCCGAGCAACGGCTCCGTTCGCTTGACGATGCCGGCGGCAATGCGTGCCATGGCCAAGCCCCAGAGACCATTCAGATTGCTGGCCAGGCGTGACAGCGCCGCAACCTCGGCAGGGTCCATCATTGCATTGAGCAGGGCGCGGGTATCGGCCACGTTTTCTGCTGCCAGGGCGTTCTCCAGCTCGCCCAGGCGGGTGCCATCATTGAGCAGTTCACTCAGGCCGGGGCTCCAGCCATTGACCAGCAGGCTGAAGACGCCCGCTCCGGCGTTGTCGCGCACCATGTCGTAGGCTTGCACTGCGCCTTGTTCACGCACGCAGAGCGCGCTCAGGCAGGCATAAGCCAGCTCGCCCAGCCAATCCTGATGCTCGGGTATGCGATGGTCGGCAAACCAGGTGCCCAGCGCATGCCGAGGAAGAAAACTCTGGCGGTCGGCATAGAGCAAGGTATGGCGGCGCTCGACTGAGGCATAGTGCGCGGGAGCCTGGTTATCCAGCCAATCGTCCATTCGCCATAGTGAAATGCGCTCGGCGATCTGCGCCGAGCCGTGGCCGCTGGAGAGGTTGTCGAGCTTGTCGTGGCGATATTCCCTCACCACGGCCAACGCTTCACCCTGCAGCTCGTCCGGCAGGAAGGGCCGTACTCGATTCAGTTGCGCCTCACGGCGGTCAGCCAGTTCAACGGCGCTTTCATCGAGCAGGGAGGGCTCCTGATTGCCTCGCAACAACGGGTGATTCTCTCGTTGCAAGGCAGCCTCCTTGGCACGAATGCCAAGGATTTCACGCTGAACGTCCATCATGGTGTCGCCCTGCTCCGGCGTCATGGCGATGTCGTGTTCGCGGTAGCGATAGTTGAGCATGCCTGCGACTTCGGCACCGTCGGTACGGGTGAGGCTGCGGATAAAACCCGCGATGGCGGTGCGATGGGCGTTCTCGCCAAGCCAGGCTTCGTGGCGCGCCTCGGTCAGCTCCTGTTCATGATTGAGGTCACGTAACACACCCAAGTCGTCGTCCAGGGCTGCAAAAACGCCCCACAATGCGCCGGCCTGGCTACGTGCCTGGGTAAGCCAGGCATCCGCCTTGGGGATATTCCACTGCACCGCACTCCAGTCGCCGGGAGCGAAATCAGCGGCTTCAGGATTGTGGGCCGCTGCCTGCTCGGCCTCACGCAACCAGGTGGCGCTATGGGTATAGGCGTCGATACTTTCCTGGGTAGGGTTGGCCATGACCTGCTGACCGAGAGCGTCGACGTCCTTGTGGTGCTGGTCACCATTGACGGCGTAATCATGCGCCAAGGTTAGCTCGCGCACCTTGGGCATAAGTTCGGCGATGACCTGTTCGGCGCTTTTCAGCGGCGGGCAATGCTCGGCTTCCAGGCTCTGCGCGACGGTAGCCAAGGCGATACGGCGCATGCGTTGACGGCGCTCGGCCGGGTCGCTGGCCAGACGCTCGTGAGCTGCTGGGGGCAATGGCCTTTCGCAGTAGAACAGCCAGGCATCGTGGGCTTTGTTCAATGCAAGGCCCGCGAGTGCGCCGCTGGCGATATCGGCATGAACATCATCGAGCCCTTGCTCCAGCAGCTTGCCATCGGCGGCCACCGCATAGCGTTTGAGTGGGCCTTGGTCATGCCAGAGGTAAAGATACCCAGGCCGCAGTTGGCGCAGAGCCATTGCATGGCTTTGACTGGCACAGGCCGGTTTTACGCAGGGATGCTCTACCGGGAGTTCAGCCAAGGCATAACGCACCGGCACTACGAACACTTCAGTCTGCCTGGCCGGGCAGGCGCCTACCGAGCTGCCCAGGTCTTCGGCGGGGAAGTTCTGCTTGGCGGCCTGGTTGGCCGCTGCCAGATTGAGTGCCTGGTTTTGATTCGAGGTGGTCATGCGGTGACTTCCTTGTCGGTCAGCAGTTGCCGTTGCAGTTCCAGAGCCAGGTGTTCCAGGCGCTGTTCGGGGCGCAACTGCGCTGTGTCGAGTATCTGCCGGTAGGCCTGGTGCGTGGGTGCTTGTGGGAAGTCCAGGCCCAGCCCCGCGCACAGGTTGGCCCATTGCACCACCTGATCAGCGCCGCTGTAGCCATGGGCATTGGCGCTTTGTCGACAGCTCTCCGCCCAAGCCTGACGCGCGGCAACATTCTGTCCAGCCAGGCAGTCGGGGAAGTATTGGTCGATATGGGCAAGCACCTGCTCGTCGAAGGCTTCCAGGTGGGCGCGGTTGAGACGTTCGACCGTCTCATCGCCCAGGTGCAGCCAAGGTTCATCGGCATAGCGGGCGGCAGGCGATGCCGTTTGGCACTGCAGTTCGATAAGCTCTTCGCCCTCGTTACGAGGCGCAAGGCGAATGCGCTGGATAGGGCCCATCAGGTGATCACGCTCTTCGCGGGGCAGTTCGACCAGCCAATGGCGCATCACCCTAGGGTCGTAGTAGCGCAGTAGCACCGTCACGCCTTGCACGCTGGCATGCACCAGACTGCGCAGGTGCTCGAGCAACTCCTTAATTTCGGCAGCGCTTTGCAGCCACACCCCCGCTGTGGCCTGCCAATGCTCGCTGAAGTGAGCCTCCAGTTTGCTGGCTGGCAAAAGCTCGACCAGTATCGGGCCCGTATCGGCCAAGGCCTCGTAAAGCGTGCCGCGATAGAGCCGGTGGAGGCTTGGGGCGTCTTCCAGTTGATAGAGCTGGGCCAACAGATTGTCGATCTGAGCGCCGTCGAGCAGCAGGTATTGCCGGGATTGCTCGCTCATGATTTTTGCTCCATTTGCTGGCAAATGGCGCAGAACGGTTGGGCCTGGCTGGCGGCACGTTGCAATGCCTGATTCTGAGCCTGGGTCAGCAGATTACCAGCCTTGTCGGCATCCGCCGGTTTCACCTCACCCGGCAGTATGGGCCTAGCGCCCGAGCCACTGCCCGGCGCGCCGCCCGTGTTCATCTTGATCGTCGCGCCGCTGAGGGTCACGCCGCTGGGGTCGAGCTTGACGAAGCTGCCGCCGCCTGAGGCGGTGAGTTCCATGCCGGCGTCGATGGTCACCTTGTCACCGGCAAAATAGTGCAGCTCTGTGCCGGCCTCGATGAACAGGCCGGTGCCGATCTTGTTGTGCTGGGTGACGGCGACGGTGAGGTGGTCGTTGGCGCGTACTTCGATCTTGCGGTCGAGGTCGGTGGTGCGGTGTTCTTCGGCCTTGAGTTCGGTGTAGGTGTTGGCCTCGACGGTGTCGTGGCGTTCGTTGCCGACGCGGATCTTCTGGTTGTGCTCGATGTTCTCGTCCCAGTCGCGCTGGGCGTGGATATAGATCTGCTCGGCACCCTTGCGGTCTTCGATGCGAAATTCGTTGTAGCCGCCACCGCCCGGGCTGCTCAGGGTCTTGAAGACGCTGCGGGTCTTGTTCGCCGGCAGGTCGTAGGGCACCACATGCTCGGCGTGGTACAGGCAGCCGGTGATCAGCGGCTGGTCGGGGTCGCCTTCGAGGAAGGTGACCAGCACTTCCATGCCCACCCGGGGAATGGCGATGCCGCCGTAGGCCTTGCCGGCCCAGTTGGAGGCGACGCGCAGCCAGCAACTGGTGGTGTCGTTGCCCAGGCCTTCGCGGTCCCAGTGGAACTGCACCTTCACCCGGCCGTACTGGTCGCAGTGGATTTCCTCGCCAGCCGGGCCGGTGACCACGGCCGTCTGGCTACCCAGCACCTTGGGTTTGCGATGTTCGAGCGCTGGGCGGTAGGGAATGTCCCAGGGCATGGCGGTGAAGCGGTTGCGGTAGCCCTGCTGGAAGCCATCGCCGGGCTGGGTGTTGCTGGTGACCGACTCTTCCAGCACCTGCGGCTGCTTGCCTTCGTGAATCACTTCATCGAGTAGCCACAGGTCGTTCCATTGCTGGCGCGGGTGGCCGGCCAGGGCGAGGAAGTGGCCGCTGATCAGGTACGCATCGCTCTTGCCTTCGGCCAATTCGTAGTCGCTGCGCAGGCGCTCCAGGCTGCGTTTGGCCAGGTGCTTGCCGCGTGTGCGGTCGGTAAAGCGGCCAGGGTAGTCGTAGACTTCCAGCACCGGGCTGAACTCGCTGCGGTAGTCCGCCTCCATCTGCAGCTTGGGCTGCTCAAAGTCATAGTCGCGCCAGGTGGCGTGGGTGCTGCGGGTTTCCAGGCGCACACCAAAGGCGCGCACCACTTCGTGGTCAGCGGACAGGCCGCTGCCTTGCTGGTAATTCAGCGGCTCGAGCTTGGGGAAGACGCTGGCGTCGTCGCCGAACACCAGCACATGACCGTCCTCGCTGTGCTGGAAGTGGAAGCTTATGCCTTCCTCTTCGCAAAGCCTTTGCAAGAAGCGCAGGTCACTCTCGTCGTACTGAGTGCAGTACACCCGCTCGGGATAGACATAGGGGCCGAACTGGAAGCGGTAGTCGGAGCCATCGAGCAGGCCGTGTTCTTCGAGCACGGTGGCGATTATCTGCGGCGCGGTCATGTGCTGGAAGATGCGCTGATCGAAGCTGTGGCCGAGATAGGCCAAGGTCGGTCGAAGGTCGATACGGTAGCGCGTCAGGCGCTTGCCCGAGTCACCCTGGGTGACGCCGTAGATGACGCCGTGCACACCTTTGCCGCTAGGCCCGAAGGCGAGGTAGGCGGTCTGGTTGATCAGGGCATTGAGGTCGAGATCGGCGCGCGGGCTGACCAGTTCGATGTCGAACCGATAGGGTTTGTTGAGCATTTCCCGGCCGGTGAACGCGAGCACCTGTAGATCGGTTTCGACGGCGGGGATGGTGAGGATGATATGCGCCTGGTTGGCATCCAGCATGGCGAGTTCCTTCCTTGAGATCCGGGCTGGGCAACAGGGTGCCCAGCCCGGTCGCTGGGTTCAATACTGGCGGGACGACAGCATGACCTGGGTCACGCTAATCGCCCTGCCAGGGCAATGTCGCGAATGAGTTAGCGCTAGGGCGTTGTTCTGGACTCAGGCACAGGGTACAACCGAGCCATGGCACGCAGGTACAGGGCAGCCGCCTCGGTGAGCAGGGCACTGGCTGCCGCCAGGGTATGGCGTGGTACCCGTGAGGCATCGCCGGGTGGTTGTTCGTCGAGCAATACCTTGATCAGCGCCTGTACGGCTTCCAGGCGCAGGGACGCCAGCTCGCACAAGGCATACGGGTCGGTACGGTCGAGGCGATGACGGTAATGAAGCGAGGTAGGCCGATCAGTCATGGCGCACCTCCACAGGGGGGAACGGTAATGGCCCAGGGCGGCGCCCTTGGGTAAAAGGGGGGAAGTGGCGCATTTTCCTTATGCTCCTTCGTGGGATTAAGGAACCGCCATCCAACCTTCTCACGGGAATGGGTGGCGGACCGTGCAAGGGTGAGAAACCGGCCACGAAGGACGCCGGCCAGGCCGAAGCCTGCCTCACACGGCCCGCCATAGAAATGCGGTAGACAGGCACAAAAAAAGCGCCTGCTACACAGCTATGGCGCTACCGCGCCTTCGTGGGAGTCGGGTTCTCACACCCGGCCGCGGGATTGACCGCGACAAGACGGACTCTAGCCTCGACAGGCAGAAGAGGCAAGCCAGTGCTAAGCAGCAGAGATGTATCGCCACAAAAGTTGATGGCACGCACTCAAAAAAAGAGCGGCCACGCGCTACGCGGGCCGCTCGAATCACGGAGTTGCTTACATCGAGTGATCGCGATGACTTGCAACCACCCGTATTGGATTACCGCTCGAGGATTGCGGTCACACCCTGACCGCCAGCCGCGCATATCGAAATCAGGCCACGCCCCTCACCGGCCACCGACAGCAGCTTGGCCAGGTTGGCGACGATGCGTCCACCGGTGGCCGCGAACGGGTGACCGGCAGCCAGCGAGCTGCCCTTGACGTTCATCTTGCTGCGGTCGATGGACCCCAGGGCGGCGTCCAGGCCCAGGCGCTCCTTGCAGTAGTCGGCGTCCTCCCAGGCCTTGAGCGTGCACAGCACCTGAGCGGCGAAGGCCTCGTGGATCTCGTAGTAGTCGAAATCCTGCAGGGTCAGGCCATTGCGCGCCAGCAGACGCGGCACCGCGTACACCGGTGCCATGAGCAGGCCCTCTTTGCCCTGGACGAAATCCACTGCCGCTGCCTCGCCATCGCGCAGGTAGGCCAGCACCGGCAGGCCGCGGGCCTTGGCCCATTCCTCGCTGGCCAGCAGCACCAGCGAGGCGCCATCGGTCAGCGGCGTGGAGTTGGCCGGCGTCAGCGTGCCACGCGGTCCGCGTTCGAAACAGGGCTTGAGGGTGGCCAGTTTCTCCGCGCTGATGTCCGGGCGCAGATTCTGGTCGCGGGTCAGGCCGAGAAACGGCGTCATCAGGTCATCGTGCCAACCTTCGGCGTAGGACGCCGCGAGTTTCTGGTGACTGGCCAGTGCCAGCTGATCCTGCTCATCACGCGGGATGGCCCAGCGCTGCGCCATCAGCTCGCAATGCTCGCCCATCGACAACCCGGTACGCGGCTCGCCATTGCGTGGAATGTGCGGCGCCAGGTGGCGCGGGCGAATCTTCAGCAGGCTCTTGATCTTGTCGCCGGTGCTCTTGCCACGATTGGCCTCCAGCAGAATCTGCCGCAACCCCTCATTGACGCCGATGGGCGCGTCGGAGGTGGTGTCGACACCGCCGGCGATGCCGCAGTCGATCTGCCCCAGGGCGATCTTGTTGGCCACCAGAATCGCCGCTTCCAGGCCGGTGCCGCAGGCCTGCTGCAGGTCGTAGGCCGGCGTCTCCGGCGCCAGGCGCGAGCCCAGCACGCACTCGCGGGTCAGGTTGAAGTCTCGCGAATGCTTGAGCACGGCCCCGGCCACCACCTCACCGAGGCGCTCGCCATGCAGATTGAAACGTTCCACCAGCCCTTCGAGGGCGCTGGTCAGCATCTCCTGATTGCTCGCCCTGGCATAGACGGTATTGGAACGGGCGAACGGGATACGGTTGCCGCCTACGATGGCGACCCGGCGCAACTGGGTCATGGGGACTCCTTGCTGGTCGAGAAATCGAAGAAACCTGTGGCGAACTATTGCCCGTCAGCCGGTTCCCAGAAACATGAGAATTACACTGTAGCCTTCTGGCCGCACAGGCTAAACCTCAAACAGGTGCGAACATTGGCCGCCTTGCCGGCATGTGAGGCGACAGAGTCAATTGCGCTTTGCCCACTGCCGCGTACAGTGGCACGACTTTCGATTCGCCCGCAGGAGCCCTTCATGTCCGATCGTTACCTCGCTTTCGCCAACTCCTCCACCGGCCGCCGCCTGGTTGGCGCCCTCGGCCTGCCGGCGCCTGTGCGCCTGGAACGCTGGATGGCCGGCCGCGTGCGACCTGTGGACGGCGCCCTGCTGCTCGGTGGTGAAGGCGAACTGCTCCAGGCCGTGATGCCCTTCGCCAACAAGCTCACCGATCAATTGTTCTCAGCTCGCGACGGCCAGCTCGACCTGCCCCGCTGGACCGCCGAGCACGGCCCCAAACTCAAGGCGCTGGTATTCGACGCCAGCCACCTGACCCGTTTCGAACAGCTGATCGAGCTGCGCGATTTCTTCCAGCCCACCTTCAAGGGGTTGGCCAATAGCCCTCGCGTGGTGGTGCTGGGGCGCGCGCCCGAGTCGATCAAAGATCCGATTGCCGCCAGCGTGCAGCGTTCACTGGAAGGTTTCACCCGCTCGCTGGGCAAGGAAATCCGTCGCGGTGGCAGCGTGCAGTTTCTCTATGTCGGCAAGGGTGGCGAGCAGCAACTGGAAGGCGCGCTGCGCTTCTTCCTCTCGCCCAAGAGCGCCTATGTCTCTGGCCAGGTGCTGCGCCTGGGCGCCTGCGGCGAACAGGTCAAGGACTGGACGCGCCCATTGGCCGGCAAGAAGGCGCTGGTCACCGGCGCCTCGCGCGGCATCGGTGCCGCCATCGCCGAAGTGCTGGCGCGTGACGGCGCCGAGGTGGTGCTGCTCGATGTGCCACAGGCGACCGATGCGCTGCAGGCGTTGGCCGCGCGCCTGGGTGGGCAGGCGGTGACCCTGGACATCTGCGCCGAGGATGCGCCGCAGCGCCTGGTTGAGGCGCTGCCCGAGGGCCTGGATATCGTCGTGCACAACGCCGGCATCACCCGCGACAAGACCCTGGCGAAGATGAGCGATGCCTTCTGGAACTCGGTGATCGATGCCAACCTCAAGGCGCCGCAGGTGCTGACCCAGGCGCTGCTGGACGCCGACAAGCTGCACGACAACGGCCGCGTGGTGCTGATCGCCTCGATCAGCGGCATCGCCGGCAACATGGGCCAGACCAACTACGCGGTGAGCAAGGCCGGCGTGATCGGCCTGGCTCAGGCCTGGGCGCCGGCCCTGGCAAAGAAAGGCATCAGCATCAACGCGGTGGCCCCCGGCTTCATCGAAACCCAGATGACCGCCGCCATTCCGCTGGGCATCCGCGAAGCCGGGCGACGGATGAATTCGATGAGTCAGGGTGGCCTGCCGCAGGACGTCGCCGAAGCCGTGGCCTGGTTCGCCCAGCCGGGCTCGGGTGCGGTGACCGCGCAGGTGCTGCGCGTGTGTGGGCAGAGCCTGCTGGGCGCCTGAGACCGTTGCGCTGGTGGGCTGAAGCGGATCGCCGCCCGGCCCACCCTACTGCCTGGGTCACCCTACGACGTCACATCTTGCCGCGCTTGCGAAACTCCACCGGCGTTTCCCCGACCCAGCGCTTGAACGCGCGGTAGAAGGTGCTCGGCTCGGAGAAGCCGGTGCGCTCGACTATCACCTCGATGCGCTCGTCGGTCTTGAGCAGCAGCTCCTTGGCCAGGCGACAGCGGTAGTCGGTGATCAGGTCGTTGAAGCGCACCCCAGCCATGGCCAGGCGCTCACGCAGGCGCCGTGCCGGCATGTTCAAGCGCGCTGCCACCTGTTCCAGGGTGGCGCCGCCATTGACCAACAACTCGGCGATCAGCTCGCGCACCTGGCGCACTAGGTCCAGCCTCTCCACTTCCGCCAATTGCCGCCGCGCCAGCGACTCGTGCATGCGCAGCAATTCCGGGGCGGCGTGGCGCGAAGCCTTGTCCAGCACCGCAGCGTCGAACAGTAGCGCGCAGTCCTCGGCGCCGAGGCGTACCGGGCAGCCATAAACCGCCTGGTAGCGCTCAGCGTGCGCGCCCTCGGCATGCATGAAACGCACCTCACGCGGGCGAAAATCGTTTTCGGTCAAGGCCGCGAACAGACGGATCACCGCCCCCGCCAACATTTCCGGGAAATGCCGCGGCGTGTCGGTCTCCACGCCCAACGTCAGCACGGCCATATCGCCGTCTACGTCCAGACGCGCGCTGAGGGTGTCAGAGAGCAGGCGCACGTAGCGCAGCGCATGGCGCAGGCCAACGCCAAAGGTTTCGCTGGAGAGAAACAGGTATTCCAGAAGCAGGCCATGGAAGGCGGGCAGGTGCTGGGCCAGGTACAGGCCGACGTGCTCCTCGCCGCATTCATCGCTGGCGGCCTTCCAGAACGCTGCTTGTGCCGCATGGGGAAAGCGGCCGGCCGGCAGCCCGCCTGGAGGCAGGCCAACACGCACCAGCACACGGTCAGGATCGACTCCGCTGGCACGCAGGGCATCGATTACCGGGCGCATCAGCGCCACATCGTCGGTCAGATCACGCATGATTCCTGCTGTTCTTCTTATTAGTGAGCATTATTCGTGAACGGCGCCATCTTAGGGGCAGCGAGCCGCCGCGCGCAAACCACGTCGCAGACCGATTGGCTAGCCTGCGCACACGCTGGGCAGAACAGCCAATGCCAGCGTGGGTCTGAGGGTTAAGCTGCTGTCATTCATTCGCCAAGGAGTTCGCCAATGGCCATCGACTGGCTCGATCTCGATACACCACCTGCCCTGCCTGGCCTGTTCCTGCGCGCGGCCCTGCGCCGCAAGGTGACTGGCCGCCAGTTACCCAATATCGGCCTGCGCTGCCGCGTGGAGGTGGATCCGCAGCACCTGGCGCGCTATCGCCAGGTCTGCGCCATCGCAGACAGCCCGTACCTGCCGCCGGTCTATCCGCATGTGCTGGCCTTCAGTCTGCAGATGAAGTTGCTCACCGACCGCCGCTTTCCCTTCCCGCTGCTGGGCCTGGTGCATCTGGAAAATCGTATCCGCGTGCTGCGCCCACTGGGCGGGCTGGGGCCGTTCCAGATCAGCGTGCAGGTCACTGACCTGCAACCGCACGACAAGGGCGCCACCTTCAGCCTGATCACCCGTTTGGAAGATCAGCTCGGCCTGCTCTGGGAAGGTGACAGCCGCATTCTCTGCCGCGCCCTGCGTCTCGACGGGCAGTCGCCACTGCGCGCCGAACAGTCGCCGCTGGAGCTGACGCCACTGGCCGATTGGGGCGCGCCCGCCGATACCGGCCGGCGCTACGCGCGTGTGGCCGGCGACTACAACCCGATCCACCTGTACGCCGCAACGGCACGCCTGTTCGGCTTCCCGCGCGCCATCGCCCATGGCCTGTGGAACAAGGCGCGCAGCCTGGCGGCCCTGCAGGCCCACCTGCCGCCGGCCGGCTACGCGGTCGAGGTGCGGTTCCAGAAGCCGGTGCTGCTGCCCACCCACGTTGCCCTGCAGGCCAGCGAGCCTGGCGCCAACGGCCAGTTCAGCCTGATCGGCGAAGGCGACACACCGCATATGGCCGGAAGCTGGCAGCCGTTGACTGTCTGACGTGGCCCGGATGTTATCCGGGAGCTGATCTCGAGAACATCCGCCCCGGATCACATCCGGGCTACGGCTATGCGAGTGCGTAGGAGCGAGCTCTGCTCGCGAATCTGGCCAGCGGAAAAGCTTCGCGAGCCCAGCTCGCTCTCACAAAAGTCGCTGCTCTGCCGACGCCTTCCCGCCAACGACTTGCGGTCGCCTCCGTTCGAGCCGAAGCTATGCGGCTCGAACGGAGCCGCATCATGAACCTCGCTGAACTTACCGCCCGCATGCACGCCATTCGCGATCACAACGATTGGCGCCGTTACCAAAGCCCGAAGAACCTGGTCATGGCCGCCAGCGTGGAAATGGCCGAGCTGGTGGAAATCTTCCAGTGGCTGAGCGAGGAGCAGTCGCGCCAGTTGCCTCCAGAGCAACTCGCCCATGCCGGGCAGGAAGTGGCCGACGTGGTGCTTTACCTGCTGCAACTGTGCAGTGAGCTGGGCCTCGACATGAACCAGGCGGTGCTCGACAAGCTCGCCGATAACGAACGGCGCTTCCTCAAATGAGCGATCGCCACTTCGACGAACTCGCCACCCGTTTCGCCGAGAAGATCTACGGCGGCGCCAAGGGTGCCATCCGCCTCGCCGTGCTGCAGGCCGACCTGGCCGAGGCGCTGCCGGATCGCCCGCTGCGCGTGCTGGACGTCGGCGCCGGCCTGGGTCATATGAGCCTGTGGCTGGCCCAGCGTGGTCACCAGGTCACCCTGGCCGAGCCGGCCGAACCCATGCTCGAAGGTGCGCGCCAGCGCTTCGCCGAAGCAGGCCAGCACGCCACCTTCATCCAGGCGTCCTGGCAGGAACTGCTCGGTCAACTGCAAGAGCCCTTCGATCTGGTGCTGTGCCACGCCGTGCTGGAGTGGCTGGCCGAGCCGGCAGCCATCCTGCCGGTGCTGCACCAGCTGACGGCCAAAGATGGCTGGCTGTCGCTGGCCTTCTACAACAAGGACGCGCTGATCTACCGCAACCTGCTCAAGGGCCATTTTCGCAAGCTGCGCAAGGAACACTTCGCTGGCGAGAAACAGAGCCTGACCCCACAGCAACCGGTCGACCCACGCGAGCTGGCCACGCAACTCGCGGCCTACTGGCAGGTCGAAAGCCGTAGCGGCGTACGCGTTTTCCACGATTACATGCCGCAGCAATTTCAGGCCAAGGCCGAGCTGATCGACCTGCTGGAAATGGAACTGGCGCACCGCCGCCACCCCAGCTTCGAGGGGCTCGGCCGCTACCTGCACTGGATCTGCCGACCACGCTGAGCGTGTTGGACGAAGCCGACAGTCCGGCGTAGCCTGAAGCCATCGGGGATGTCGCGCGCGACCACGGAGACGACCATGCGCACCGCCATAGCCATACTCATCCTGCCGCTGCTGGCCGCCTGCCAGAGCCAGAACCCGTACCAGGCCGAATCACTGCCGATGCCGCCGGCACCGCCTGGCGCGGCGACGACCTTCGACCGCAGCGCCTATCCAGCGGCGCCACGTGACTACGGCCGCTACCGCAGCTGGAGCTGGCTGGATGACCGTGCGCCTGGCGGCGATCAGCTGGCCGACAGCGTCAGCGCCGGCCTCGACCAGTACGGCCTGCGCCCGGCACTCAATGGTCCCGGCGACGTGCTGGTCAACGCCCGTATCAGCCAGGAAACCCGACTACGCCAGTATCAGGACAACGTCGGTGGCTACTACGGCACCGGCAGCCACTGGGACCGCCGCTACGGCGCCTACGGTAGTGTCCCTATCATGCGCACCTACGAGCAGAAAGTAGCGGTAGTGCGCATCGAACTGATCGACCCACGCGACCGCCAGGTGGTCTGGGCAGGCAGCGGCGAAGCCGTGGCCGGCAAGGACCAGGCGGCGCAGGCCGACGCCATGCGCGCGGCCATCCGCAGCGCGCTGGACGGCTATCCCCCCTATTGATCGAGTGCCCCGGAGAACATCATGCGTAACCTGTCCTACCTGATCCTGGCCCTGCTGTTGAGTGGCTGCGCCAGCGTCAACCTGGAGCGCGACTTCGACCCCAGCCGCGACTTCGGCGCCTACCGCAGTTGGAGCTGGATGGATGACAAGCTCACTTACCAACCCAATGATGCACGCCTGAAGAGCGATATCACCGAGGCGCGCATCAGCCAGGCCGTCGCCGAACAGCTCGACCAGCGCGGACTGCGCCAGGCGGCCGATGGCCAGGGTGACCTGAAAGTCCAGAGCGTGCTGATCGTCGACGAGCGCCAGGATCAGATCACCACCCAGTACGGTGGTGGCTGGAGTGGTTATTGGGGTGGCTACTGGGGCGGCCCGGCTTTCACCGAAACGCGCCGCGTGGACTACAAGGTCGCGACCCTGCAGATCGACCTGTACGACGCCAAAGACGGCAAACTGGTCTGGCGCGGCAGCGGTGAGCAGATCATGCGCAGCCAACCGCCGACACCGGCCGAGCGCGAACGAGCGATCCGCGAAACCGTCACCCAGGTGCTCTCGCAGTATCCACCGCGCTGAACAAGGACCGCCCCGTTTGAACGCAAACCTGCAACACCGCCCGGCCACGGCCACCGACCTCGGTGACGTGGTCGGCTTCCCGCAGAACGTCGATGAACTGTTCTTCTGCTACCCCAAGGCTATCTGGCCACTCAACGTCGGCCAGCTCGCTGCCGCCATTGCCGAGCGGCGTGAAAGCACCGTGGTGGAGCTCGCTGGGAAAGTCGCCGGCTTCGCCAATTTCTACCAATGGCAGCACGGCGAATTCTGCGCCCTCGGCAACCTGATGGTGGCGCCCTGGGCGCGCAGCCAGGGCGTGGCTCAGCACCTGGTGGAAGTGATGGAAGGGATCGCCCACGAGCGCTACAAGGCGCCGCTGATGAAGGTGTCCTGCTTCAACGCCAACGCTGGCGGCCTGCTGCTCTACACCCGTCTTGGCTATCAGACCGTCGGCATCGTCGAACGCCGCGCCCCGGATGGCAGCCGTGTCGCCCTGGTGCAGCTGGAAAAAGCCCTGCCGTAAGGCCTCGCCCCATCCTCCCTTCCTCGCTGGAGTTACCCATGAACCACATCAGTGGCTGGCTACTGGCCCTGCCCTTTCTCGCCGGCGCTGTGCTGCCACTGCAGGCCGGCATCAACGGCCAACTCGCCCGCCAGCTTTCCAGCGTCTTCGCCGCCGCGCTGATCTCCTTTGCCGTCGGCAGCCTGGCGTTGTTGCTGATGACCCTGAGCCAGCGCGAGATGCCCGGGCTTGGTGCACTCAAGCAACTGACCTGGTGGCACTGGAGCGGCGGCCTGCTCGGCGCATTCTTCATCGCCACTGCCGCCTTCGCCGGGCCACGCGTGGGCGCGCTGCTGTTCATGGTGCTGGTGATCGCCGGGCAGTTGGCCATGGCCATCACCCTCGATCATTTCGGCTGGGCAGGCTTTCGTGAATCGCCGATCACCTTCGGCAAGTTGGCAGGCCTGCTGTTGATCGTCGCCGGTATCTGGATGATTCGGCGCGGCTGACGGGTGGCGGTCAGTACTGGCAAATCGACATCCTCGCGTTCACGAAAAGGCGCTATGCTCTGGCAAGCAGTTTCTGTGATCACAAACCTCCTGGAGAAGGTTCTGACGTCGCCTGCGACGGCCCGGAGGTGGCCGCCAGCGGTGGCAGGCCGAAAGAGATGACCGACGCCGAAGTGCCGCGCCAACCCAATACCTTCGCCCTGTGGCGTGAAGTGGATGACACCCGCATCCGCACGCGCCTGGGAGGTTTCTTCTACGCCCTCGCCTGGCTGCTGACCTGGGTATTCAGTGCGGCACCGGGCAGCCTGATGGTCAGCGGCGTGCTGGGCTGTACGGTGTTCGTCGTACTCCTGGCTGCGCGCCTGCTGCACCGCCCCGATGGCCTCGACAGCCCTGAACAGTTGCAATGCTGGCTGGATCGTCACTGGGGTCTGATCCTCCTGACTTCGTTGTGCTGGGGCCAGGCCCATGCGCTGGCGGTATACAGCGACGCCTACAATGACTCGGAAATGATCGCCACCCTGGCCACGGTGGCCTTCGCCACGGCAATGACTTTCAACTTCGCCATGCGCCGTGGCCGCGCCCTGCTGGCACTGGCCCTGCTCTACCTGCCGGGCCTGGCGGTAATGGCGCTGAATTGGCAGCAGAAGCACGCGATGCTGATCACCCTGACCTTCTACCTCGGCTATCTGATTCTGGTGCTGGGGCGCAATCACCGTGAATACCGCGCCACTCTCGATCTGGAGCTGAAGCTGCTGGAGCAGCAGAGTCAGCTCGATCTGCTCAGCCGCACCGACAGCCTGACCCAACTGGGCAACCGCTATCAGTTCAACAACCTGTTCCCCAGCCTGGTGGCCAATGCGGTACGCCAGGGCGAGCCGCTGTCACTGGTGCTGATGGATATCGACTTCTTCAAGAAGGTCAACGACGAACACGGCCATGCCGGTGGCGACGCCTGCCTGAGCGCCTTCGCCGAACGCATGCGCAAGGTGTTCCGCCGCGATGGCGACGCACTGCTGCGCCTGGGTGGCGAAGAATTCGGCGTACTGCTGCCGGGCACCACCCTGGCCCAGGCGTGGGATCTGGCCGAGCACTTTCGCCAGGAACTGGAAACAGAAGGCCTGCTGCTGGCCGGCCAGCGCCTGGAGCTGACCACCAGCCTGGGCGTCGGCTGTTTCAGCAGCAGTCATGATGGCGACGCCGATGCCTTCTTCAAGCGCGTCGACGGTGCGCTCTACCGTGCCAAACGCGAGGGCCGCAACCGCCTGGTTGCGGCCGATCACTGAGAACGGACCTCAGGATTACAGCCTGAACTTGCCCATCTGCCCGGCCAGATCATCGGCCAGGCGGCTCAGGGTCTGGCAATCCTCACGGCAGACGCGCACCTCGCCGGCCGTGGCGTGAGCCAGGTCGGCGATGCCCTGCACGTTGCGGTTGATCTCCTCGGTCACCGAGCTCTGTTCTTCGGTCGCCGCAGCCACCTGAGTGTTCATGTCGCTGATGCGCTCGACCTGCTCGGTGATGGCACCCAGCGACTGCCCGGTACGCTGACTGGATTCGACGCCGGTACCGGTGGCCGATTGCCCCGCGTGCATGGAGCTGACCGCCGTCTCCGCGCCCTGCTTGAGGCGCTGAATCATCTGCTGAATCTCGTCGGTGGAGGCCTGGGTGCGGCTGGCCAGGGTGCGCACCTCGTCTGCCACGACCGCAAAGCCGCGCCCCATCTCCCCGGCGCGCGCGGCTTCGATGGCCGCGTTGAGCGCCAGCAGATTGGTCTGCTCGGAAATGCCGCGGATCACCGCCAGCACCTGATCAATCGACGCGACCTGCTCGGCCAACTCGGTCACCGCTCCCGCCGCGCTGCCAATATCGGCGGACATGCGCTCGATATGGGCGATGGACTGGCCCACCACCTGGCGCGCACTCTGCGCCTCGTCGCGCGCGCTGTGCGAGGACTGCGCGGCGTTGCTGGCGTTGCGTGCGATCTCCTGCACGGTCAGGCCCATCTCGTGCACGGCGGTGGCCACCATGTCGGTCATTTCCTGCTGTTGCACAGCACGCCCTGCGGTGTTCTCCACCACCCGTGCCACCTGACCGACTGCGGTACGCAGTCGCTCGCTGGTGGCCAGCACATCGCCGATCAGATCGCGCTGACTGGCGAGAAAGCGGTTGAAGCCCCGCGCCAGGTCACCCAGCTCGTCGGCCCGCGATTCATCCAGGCGCCGCGTCAGATCGCCACCGCCGCCACCGATCTCCACCAGCGCCTGAGTCACCTGACGGATCGGCCGCACCAGGCCGCGAGCCAGCAGCACCACCAGCCCCAGGAACAACAGCGCCACGGCCACGCCGATCAGGCTGGTCATCAGTAGCGCCTGCCGGGCCTCGGCGTAGACTTCAGCCTCGGGCACTTCGCTGACCAGCAGCCAGTCGATACTGGCGAACTTCTGCGCCACGGCGAGAAAGGTCTCGCCATCGCGTTCGAAACGTACCGCCCGGCTGTCGCCTGCAAGCACCTGGCGGCTGGCGTCGGTACCGAAGAGTTCGGCAAGCTTGCCATTGCCGCTCAGCTCCGAACGCGGATGCACCTTGACGTTGCCCTGGCTGTCGATGAGAAACACCTGGCCGCGCTCGCCGAAGCGAAATTCGCTGATCATCTTCGACATGTCCGCCAGGTTGTAGCCCAGCCCGGCGACACCAAGGGTCTTGCCACCGCGCTTGATGCGCTGGTTGATGAACAACGTGGGCAGCCGCGTGGTCTTGTCGATGTCGATTTCCAGCACCCGGTCCCGGTCGCTGTCGACCAGGCGATAGAACCACTGGTTTTCAGCCTGACTGCGGTCGAGGGTGCGCATCAGCCCTTCACCGGTGGTGTAGTTGCCACTGGCCAGGGCGACGATGGAGGTGGTCATGGCGTTCTGCTGGGCGCGCACGCCCTCCAGATAGCGCGCGAACTCGTCACGCCGGGAAGCATCCTCGCCAGCTGCCAACCAGTCCTGCACCAGGCTGTTCTCGGCAATCGAGGCGTTGGCGGTAATGGGCGCAGTCAGCACCCGCTCCAGGTCGTTGCGGATCGCCAGCACCCGCGCCGGCAGCGCTTCTTCGATCAGGTAGCGCTCGGTCAGGCGATTGACCACCGCCGAGTAGATGCCGACGACGATTAGAATACTGGCCAACAGGGCAGCGCCCATGCTGAGGATCAACTGCCACTGAATACTGCGTTGCCAGAGGCGCATGGAGGCTTCTCCCGGTTATTATTTTGAGCTCGCCGAGCAATTGGATACAAAAATGTACACAAATTGCAAATCGGTTACCGTCAGATTTCATATCGGCGGCTCACGACCAGGCTTCATTCACTACAGGCGGCATTATTTTCAGGGCTCAGGCCAGAGCGGTCGGCGCCCGCACACCGCCAGCGCGTCGCGTCACGGCCCGATGCTGAATTCCAGACGAGCGGTCTGGCCACCCTCGTCGAGTACGCTCAGTTGATGCCTGCCGCTGTCGAAGGCATGGTTGAAGGGCGCCCCCAGCGCAGTGTCACCCAGCGGTCGGCCATCGAGGAACCACCAGCGCCGGCCACTTCCCCCCAGCGCCGAAAGGCTGAGCCGCAGTGGCTCATGATTGCCTTGCGGGCGACGCAGACGATCACCATCGCGCACCCCGACGATGGACAGCGGCGCCACCTGGCTGCTGCGCGGTGGCGGGCAACTCGGATCGACGCTCGGTAAACGTGCCGTGCGCTGCTCACGGCGTGACAGCCAGGGTTCCAATGGCGCCGGCCACAAGGCCAGTTCACGCGCCTCGGCCCCGGCACAACCTGGGCCAACGCGACGCCCATCGGCATTGAGCCAATAACGCTCGCGCAGACCACTACCCAATGGCTGATCGGCTGCCAGCAACGTGGGGGGCGTGGTGCCTTCCAGCGTCCAGGCGAAGCGCAGGCGCCGACAGTTGGGATCGTCCTTGCTCATCGGCTGCCCCGACGGCCAGCAGATGGCGGCCACGCCGACCTCGGCCGGCTGCCGGTCGGCCGGTGCAGCGATGCCGCGCTGGCTGTCGCGATTGACCAGCAGATCATGCACTTGCAGCAACAGCGGCGCGGCCGAGGCCAGACCGAACTGGCCCGGCACCGGGGTGCCGTCCGGGCGGCCGATCCAGATACCGATCAGATGACGCGGGCCAACGCCGATAGCCCAGGCATCGCGAAAGCCGTAGCTGGTGCCGGTCTTCCAGGCCAGGGTCGGGCGCTGCGCCAGGTAGGCGCGCGGGTCACGATCAGGACGCGCCTGACCGCTGAGAATGCGCCGGATGATCCAGGCCGAACCGGGCGACAGCAGGCGCCGTTCGCGCAGTTCATCACCCGGCTGCAGACGCGGCTTGGCCGCCATGCCACCGCGCGCGAGGGCGCTGTAGCCCGCCACCAGCGATTCCAGGCGCGAGCCGCCGCCCCCCAGAATCAGCGCCAGGTTCGGTTCGGCCAGCGCCGGCAGGCGAATCGGCACACCGGCACTGCGCAGCTCGCCGGCAAAGCGCTTCGGCCCGTAGGCTTCGAGCAGTTGCACGGCGGGCAGGTTGAGCGAGGTGGCCAGCGCTTCGCTGGCCGACACCGGGCCGATGAAGCCGGCGGCGAAGTTGCCGGGGCGGTAGTCGCCGTAATGCCGCGGCACGTCCTGCAGCAGCGATTCGGAATGGATCAAGCCAGCATCCAGGGCCATGCCGTAGAGGAAGGGCTTGAGCGTCGAACCGGGCGAGCGCAGGGCGCGGACCATGTCGACATGGCCGAAGCGCGAGGTGTCAGCGATATCCACCGAACCGAGGTAGGCGCGCACGGCCATGCTTTCGTGCTCCACCACCAGGATCGCTGCCGAGGTGCGCTCGGGCAGGCGCGCGCGCCAGCCCAGCAGCAGATCCTCCAGGCGCAGCTGCAAGCCGGCATCGAGGGTGGTGCGGATTAGCGGCGGGCTGCCAGCACGGTTCAGGCGACGCGCCAGCAAGGGCGCCAGGCTTGGCTCACGGCGCGGCGCGAGAAACACCGGTTCTTCCAGCGCTTCATCCACCTGGGCCTGCGGCCATACCTTAAATTCGCCCAGGCGCCGCAGCACCTTGTCACGTGCGGCCTGGGCGCGCTCGGGATGGCGGTCCGGACGCAAGCGGCTGGGCGCCTGCGGCAGTACCGCGAGCAGCGCGGCGTCGGCACGGGTCAGTTGGCTTGGAGGTTTGCCCAGGTAACTCCAGCTCGCCGCCGCTACGCCCTCGAGGGTGCCGCCGAAGGGCGCGCGATTCAGATACAGGGTGAGGATTTCATCCTTGGACAGGTGCCACTCCAGCTGCGCGGTCCGCCACAGCTGCTTGAGCTTGCCCGGCAGATTGCGCCCGTGCGGATCGAGCAGCCGCGCCACCTGCATCGACAGCGTACTGCCGCCGGACACCACGCGCCCGCCGGTGAGGTTCTGCCAGGCCGCGCGCCCCAACGCCAACGGATTGACCCCAGGGTGCTGGCGAAACCAGCGGTCCTCGTAGGTCAGCAGCGCTTCCAGGTAATAGGGCGAGACCTCTTCGGGCGTCACCGGGTAGCGCCATACACCGTCACGATCGGCGAAGCGCCACAGCGGCGTGCCGTCCTCGGCCAGCACCACACGCGCCAGATCGTCCTCGGGCAGGGGCAGTGGGAAGAGGTGGTCGGCGAGCCAGAGCAGGGCCAGGGGGAGCAGGAGGATAAGGAGCCAGCGGCGAGTTAGGCGGGGCATGCAAAACCCTCTCCCCCAACCCCTCTCCCATAAATGGGAGAGGGGAGCGGATCAACGTTATGCCAAGACTCGCGGCGATGCTCATGGGCCATCTTGCTCGCCGATTTCAAGACGGATCTGTTCAAGTACAGCCTCCGTTTCAGCCAGTACCTGATGATTCCAGAAACGCAGCACACGATAGCCTCGAGTCTCCAGATAACGCTCACGTTGTTGATCGTATTCCGTCTGCAGCTGATGCTGCCCACCGTCCAGCTCGATGACGAGCCAACGTTCAGTGCAGATGAAATCGACGATATAGGGGCCAATGGGTTTCTGCCGTTTGAACTTCAGGCCTAGGAAGCGGTGAGCACGCAGGTAATACCAGAGCCGTTGCTCGGCATCAGTCATCTCATGGCGAAGGCGTTTGGCGTGGTCGAGTAAGGTCATGGTTCCTCCTTGAACCTTTTTGCCCTCTCCCCCAGCCCCTCTCCCGCAAGCGGGAGAGGGGAGAAGTTCGACGCGCGACCGAAGCTGTTCACGATCAGCCCCCTCTCCCATTTATGGGAGAGGGTTGGGGAGAGGGTCGCTTTTAGCGCCCCCTGACGACCAGACTCTCCGGCGCAGTGCCAAGCGCCTGCCAGCTCGGCCGGTACATGGACTCCACCTGCGGTGGCGGTACCCGATAGCTGCCAGGCGTCACCGCACGGGCCAGATAGAGCAGATGGGTAGTGCCGTAGCCCTCCACGTCCACCGCTGCCACGTAGCGGTCGCCACGATATTCCTGGTGCTTGATCCGCGCGTTCTGCATCGACTGACGCCATTCCTTGACGTTGCTGCCGGCGTCATCGAGGCTCGCCGCGCTCTGCGCCAGGTTCTGGTTCTCCAGCTCCAGGCCAGCCGGGAGCAGGTCGACGACCAGCGCATCCGGTACGCGCTGCTTGGCCCGCACAGCCAGGTGCACCAGCACCAGCTCGCCGCTGTCCAGGCGCTGCAGATCGAGCGGACGGCCGTCCATGCCAAGGTACTCGCGCTCGATGCTGAGGTTCTCGCCACCGGCGCGTGGCGCCTGGCTCGGATAACCGGACAGGGTCAGCTGCTGATACAGCTTGGCGCTGCCGGCATTGCTCACGCTCAGCGGTTCGGCCAACTCCGCACGCTCCAGCTTGATACCGGGCTGCTGGTTGCTCAGCTCGAACTGGAAGGCGCCGCTGGTAAGCGCAGCGCTCCAAGCCTGCTCCGGCTTGCCGAGAATGCCGCGACCGGCGAGGAACAGCGAATTGCGCTCCTGGGTCGACAGCCAGCGCTGGCCAGCCAGCTCATCGGCCAGGTTGAACAGGCGCTGCTCACGCTGGCCCGCAGCCAGGTCGTGCTCTTCCAGCAGGGCGAGGATCAGCGCCTGGTCGCGCAGCGGACTGCCGTAATCGGCCATCCAACGTTCGCCATCGCGCTGCTGGATCAAGCCCTGATTCAACGCCTGCTCGGCACGCGGCGCATCGCCCATCAGCTTCAGCGCCGCTGCCAGTTGTACCAGCGGCAGGCCGGAGCGCGACTCGCTGCGGCGGTCGAACAGGCTGCGCAGCGCGCCCAGCGGGGCCTGCTGACTGCGTGCCAGCACGTAGCCCGCGTAAGCCTGCACGGCGAAGCGGGTGTGGGCGAAGTCCTGGCTGTAGCTGGCCTCGATCAGGCTGCTCTGCTGCAGGTAGCGCAGCAGGCGATCACTGGCCTTCTTCAGCGCCTCGGCCGGTATGCCAAAGCCCTGCTCGCGGGCGCGCAGGAGGAAGTCGGTGACGTAGGCGGTGAGCCAGTATTCCTCTTCACTCTCGGCGCTCCACAGGCCGAAGCCGCCATTGTGACGCTGCATGCCGAGCAGACGCTCGATGCCCAGCTCGATGCTCTTGCGCCGCTGCTCGTCCGGCTCGCCCTCCAGACCAAGACGCTTGAGGCTCGCGGCGTCGGCGTAGAGCGACGGGTACAGGCCACTGGTGGTCTGCTCCAGACAGCCGTAGGGGTAGGCCTTGAGTGCACGAATCTGCTCGCCGAGGTTCAGCGGCGGCCGGCTCGACAGCGCCAGCACGGCCTCCAGGCCAGCAGGCTCGAACTGATTGAGGGTGCCCGCCGGCAGGGTCCAGGGCTCGCCCTCCCCCAGTACCGCACGGAAGTGCTGCAACTGCGCCGGGTAAGCCGGACGGATGCCCAGTGTCCACTCACGGCCGAAATCACCCAGCGTCTCGTTCGGCAGCGCCAGGCCCTGCACCTCGACATGTATACGGCCCTGGCCCAGACCGCCCTCGGCACGTACCGGAATGCGCAGGGTGGTGCGCTCGCCATCCTTCAGGCTGATCGGTGATTCACCCTTGCCGAGCAGACGCAGTTGGCCTTCAACGCCCAGTTGCACATCGAGCTTCTGCTCGCTGCCGGACAGGTTGGTCAGGTCCAGCGCCAGGGTGGTTTCATCACCACCGGCGAGGAAGCGCGGCATCGACAGCTCGGCAATCAGCGGCGCTGCGACCACCGTCTTGGCTTCGGCCATGCCGAAGCGCTCGTCGGTCCAGGCCTGCGCCATCAGACGCAGCTCGCCATTGAAGTCGGGGATATCCAGGCTGACTTCACCTTCCCCTTTGTCGTCGAGCTTCAGTGCATCGCTCTGCAGCGCGACGATCAGCACGCTGGTATCCGGGCGCTTGCCACCGGCGGCGAGGCCGGCGTCACCGCCGAAGGCCAGGCTGGCAACACGCCCCTGCGCTTCGATCAGCTGACCGTAGATATCCAGCTGGTCAGCGCCATAGGCCTTGCGCCCGAAGAAGTTGGCGAAGGGATCGGGCGTGGCGTAGCTGGTGATGTTGAGGATGCCCACGTCCACCGCGGCGACCAGCACATGGACCTTGTCGGGGATGCTGCCGTCGGCGTTGCGCGCGCTGACCTTGACCTTCAGCGGTTGCTTGGGCCGCATCTTCTCGGGCGCTTCCAGGCTCAGCGCCAGCTTGCGCGGAGCGCGCTCCAGTGGCAGGTGCAGCAGGCCGACGGCACGCTTCGGCGTGACCTGCGCCTTGCGCTCGCCAGGGCGAATCACCAGAGCACTGAGGTAGAGGTCGTGGCGTGCCCATTTCTCGTCGATGGGCAGTTCGAAGGTCTTGCCTTCAGCCGGCACGCTGATCTCCTGCCACCACAGCGGACCGTCGCTGGACTCGACCAGCAGGTAGCCGTTGCCGGCAGCCGGTGGGGTGACGGTGATCTTGGCGACATCGCCCGCGGTGTAGGCAGGCTTGTCCAGCGCCAGCTTGACCTGGTCCGGGCGCACCGCACCGCCATCGGCATTGTCCTGCCAGCGGTAGCCGGCCCAGAAGCGCAGGCTGCTGACCAGACCGGTCTGGCTGTCCACCACCTCGACCCGGTACGGGCCCCACTCCACCGGGAAGCTGACCTTGGCGGTACCGCCCGCGTTGATCTTCAACGGCTCATCGCTGAGGGTGAGGAATTTCTCGTTGTAGTTGTGACGCCAGCCTTCACCGTCGGAGAAACTCCAGAAGTAGTCGCGGCGTTCGCGCACCAGGCGCACCTTGAGGTTGTCGGCCGCCAGCTTGTTGCCGGCGGCGTCGGCCACCAGTATTTCGAACTCGGCCAGGCTATCGGCGTCGACTTCCTCGCCGTCGAATAGGCCGCGCAGCCCCGGCAAACGCTCGGCGGGCCATACCGGCTGAATGATGCGGCGGGTAATCGGACGGCCGCCGGACTCCTGCAGGCTGGCCTGGAGGATCAAACGCAGCGGCGACTTGGCATCACCCCAGCGGTTTTCCGGACGCAGTACGGCGCGTCCCTGGTCGTCGAGATTGACCTCGTCGAGTTCCTGATCCTGGCTCAGATCGGCCTCGGTGATGTCGCCGAACTGGTAACCCGGCAGGCTCGCCACCGCTTCACGCAGTGGACGCACATAGAGCTGGCCGGTCAGACGATTGCCAGCGGCCGGCGCACCATAGAGGTAGCGTCCGGTCACCGCAAACTCGGCGCTGTCGCCCGGCGCGTAGGGCTGGTCCTGGCCCTTGAGCTCCAGAGCCATGCGCTCGGGCAGGAAGTCCTCGACGAGGAATTCGTAGAGCTGCGGGTTGCCGTCGCCGAGGTCGAGCAGCAGTTGCCAGCGGCCGGTCGGGGCCTCTTCGGCGAGCGGCAGTTGGTACTGATAGAGACCATCATCGCCGGCATTCCAGACGAACTTGCGGCTGATCTGCTCGTCCGGACGGCGCACCTCGACGCTGACCGGCTGGGCCTTGACCGGGCTGCCGTCGGCATCACGCAACAGGCCGTTTAGAAGCACCGTCTCGCCGGGGCGATACAGATCGCGCGGGCCGAACACGAAGAACTGCAGGGCGTGCGCTTTCGGGCCGGTGATATCGAACTCAGCCAGGTCCAGCGCCGGCGTGTTCAGGCGCAGCAGGCTGGTCTGCTCGTCTTGCTTGGCCAGCAGCACCTGGGCCTTGGCTGGCAGCGGCAGTTGCGCATGGCCGGCCGAATCGGTCTTGCCCTCAGCCAGCAGCGCGCCGTCGCCATCGAGCAGTTCGAGCTGCACGCCGGACTGCGCCTTGCCACCTTCCAGCGCCTGGGTGAACACGTCGAGACGGTCGCGATAGCGATGCGCGGACAGGCCGATATCACTCAGGGAAAACAGCGTCGCCGGCTGCGAGTAGCTGTAGCTGCCGGCCTCACGCATCACCGCCAGGTACACGCCCGGCTGCTTGAACGGCTCCAGGCCGGCGATGGGCAGCAGCAAGGTTTCACGGGTGTTGCGCGCCGGGTTGAGGTCGAAGCGCCCGCCATAGACCAGATCGGCCATCGGCAGCAGTTCGCGCGCCTCCCAGGTATCCAGGTTGCTGGCCCGGCCCCAGCGGGACAGGAAACGCGGCAGCGCCTCGGGCTTGATACGGAAGAACTCGACGTTGACCTTGTCGACGTTCAGCGCGATGACCGGCAGACCTTCGGCCAGGCGGGTCGGCAGCAGCGAACCGCGGCTGGCGAAGCCGACGCTGGCCTGCAGGTCGCGGGTTTCGAAGCGGCTGACGTGCTCTTTGGCGAGTTTGCCGCCATTGATCGACGTCAGGCCAGCATCGATGGTCAGCACCAGTTTGCGCTGCGGCTCCAGGTGGCGCAGGCGCAACTCGCTGAGGTTGTCGGTCAGTTCCCAGGCGCCGTCGACCTTGCCGGCAGTACTGTCGACCAGGTGCAGGCGCTCGGCGAAGGGCTGGTCGGGGTCCAGCGGGATGGAGAAGGTCACCGACAGCGCACTGGCGCCGTCGAGCTGCACCTCGGAGACGTCGACCACCTCCAGCTCGCGCCCGGCGTAGCGCTTGGCCAGCGCGTCGCGGTCGACCGCTGGCTTGGGCGCCTGTGGCTGTTGCGCAGCAGGCGCGCCAGGGGTCACCGTGGCAGGGGGCTGGGAGGAATCACAGGCGCTGAGCAGGGTCAGCAGCATGGCCAGAAGCAGTCCTTTGTTCGGCATTGCGGGCTCCGGAATCAGGGGCGCAGAGACCGTCAACTATAGCTGAGGCGCCCTGCCGACGACGAGCCGTGCAGAAGAATTCGCCAAGCCACTCACAGTCCTGAGGCGACGTGCGACCACCCCGGTGCTGTGCCTATAATCGGCGCTTTGTCGGAGCCGCCCATGTCCGCCCTGCTCGATGCCTGGCGCCACACCCCGACCCAGCGCAAGGTCTGGGCACTGGCGGCGCCAATGATTCTCTCCAACCTCTCGGTGCCACTGGTGGCGCTGGTCGACACCGCCGTGGTCGGCCACTTGCCGCATGCCCACCAGTTGGCTGCGGTGGCGGTGGGCGGCAGCCTCTACACCCTGCTGACCTGGGCCATGGGCTTTCTGCGCATGGGCAGCACCGGTTTCGCCGCCCAGGCTGCAGGGCGCGAGGATGGCGGCGCGTTGCGCCAGGTGCTGGTGCAGGGGCTCGGTCTGGGCGTGTTCATGGCCCTGCTCCTGGGTCTGCTGGCCCTGCCATTCAGCAGTGCCGCACTGAGCCTGATGCAACCCTCCGCCGAGCTGGATCAGTTGGCGCGCCAGTATTTCCAGATTCGCCTGTTCGGCCTGCCCGCCAGCCTGGCGACCTATGCGCTGATCGGCTGGCTGCTGGGCACGCAAAGCGCCCGTGGCCCGCTGGCCATTCTGCTCACCGCCAACCTGATCAACGTATCGCTGGATCTGTTGTTCGTGCTCGGCCTGGAATGGGGCGTGGCCGGCGCGGCCTGGGCTTCGGTGATCGCCGAATGGAGCGGCGCCCTGCTCGGCCTGTGGCTGGCCCGTGGCGCGCTGGCACGCTATCCCGGCCAACTCGACCGCCGCGCGCTGCAACACTGGCGCAACTGGCGCCCATTGCTGGCGGTCAACCGCGACATCTTCATCCGTACCCTGGCGCTGCAACTGGTGTTCTTCCTGATCACGGTGAAAGGTACGCGCCTGGGCGATGCCACGGTGGCGGCCAATGCCCTGCTGCTCAATGGTCTGACCCTGACCGCCTACGCCCTCGACGGCCTGGCGCATGCCGTCGAAGCACTCTGCGGTCATGCCCTGGGCGCGCGTGATCGCGCTGCGCTGCGCCGCTCGCTGCTGGTGGCCGGCACCTGGTCGCTGCTGGCCAGCGCCGCCTTCGCCCTGTTCTTCCTGTTTGGCGGGCACTGGTTCGTCGGCCTGCTGACCGATATCGCCGAAGTCCGCGAACTGGCGCTGACCTTCCTGCCCTACCTGGCCCTGCTGCCGCTGCTGGCTGTGTGGAGCTACCTGCTCGACGGCCTGTTCATCGGCGCCACCCGGGCCCGCGAGATGCGCGACGCCATGCTCATCGCCCTGGCTTTGGCACTGCCACTGGCCTGGTGGCTGCAAGGCCTGGGCAATCACGGGTTGTGGTTGGCATTTCTGGCCTTCATGGGGCTGCGCAGCCTGGTACTGGCTGGCTATGCTTGGCAGCTGTCGCGGCGCGACCTGTGGTTCGCCCGAGCCGGCCGCTAATCCGCCTTCAGCCCGTCTGCCGCAAGGAGCTCCCATGGCCGCCGCACTCGTCGCCTATCTGCATTTTCTGGCGATCTTCGCCCTGTTCGCCCTGCTTAGCGTCGAGCATGTACTGTTCAAGGCGCCGCTTGACCTTGCCCGCGCGCGCAGCCTGATGATCACCGACCTGGTCTACGGCATCTGTGCCGGCCTGGTGCTGGCCACCGGTGTCGCCCGCGTGCTGTGGTTCGGCAAGGGCGCCACCTATTACATGGGCAACAGCCTGTTCCATGCGAAGTTAGGGCTGTTCATCCTGGTTGGCCTGCTGTCGATCCTGCCCACGGTGGTGTTCATCAAATGGCGCAAAACCGTGAAGGCAGGTCAGGTGCCCGCGCCCAGCGCTCGGCAGGTACGCCTGGTGACCTGGAGCATCCGCATCGAACTGCTGCTGTTGCTGGTGATACCGCTGCTGGCGACGCTGATGGCGCGCGGTTATGGCGTCATTGGCTGAACCGAGAGACGCAAAGCATCGCCGCTGAAGCGCCTCCCACAGAGCAGCACCGTAGCCCGGATGCAATCCGGGAACGATGTCCGACGTTGCACCATCCCCGAATTGCATCCGGGCTACCGGAGTTGCCGCAGGCGGTTTACGACGCCAGGTAGGACGAGCGGGTCAGTCCCAGGCGCAAGGCATCGAGGAACTGCGTACGCTCGCGGGCGCTGATCTTGGCGCTGGCCACCTTGTCGCGGTAGTGGGTCATCAGCTCTTCCGGCGACAGGTGCACGTAGCGCAGCATGTCCTCGATGGTGTCGTGGGTCTCGATGCCGGCATGCACCACGCTGCCATCGGCGCCCTGGTAGATGTTCACCGAGTCGGTATCGCCGAACAGGTTGTGCATGTCGCCAAGGATTTCCTGATAGGCGCCGACCAGGAAGATGCCCAGCACATAGTCCTCACCCTCGCGGATCTCGTGCACTGGCAGGCTGGTCTCGATCGACTGCTCGTCGACGTACTGACGGATCTTGCCGTCGGAGTCGCAGGTCAGGTCCTGCAGCACGGCGCGGCGCAGCGGCTCTTCGTCCAGGCGTGACAGCGGCAGGATGGGCAGAATCTGGCCGATGGCCCAGGTGTCCGGCAGGCTCTGGAATACCGAGAAGTTGCAGATGTACTTGTCGGCCAGCTTGTCGTTGAGCTCGTCGAGCACCGCACGGTGCGAGCGCTGACGCGCCTTGAGCTGGTTGTGCAGGCGACGGCAGATGGCGAAGTAACACTGCTCGGCCAGCGCCTTCTGCGCCAGGCTGAGCTTGCCAGCCGAATACTGCGCAGCCACTTCCTCGATGTAGTGGGTGGCGCGCCAGTAGGTCTCGGCGACCATTTCCGGGTCGCTGTCTTCCAGTAGTTCGATCAGCACCTGCAACACTTCCGGCTGCTCGACGCTGGCGTCGATCTCCGGCACCTTGTCGTTGTGCCGCTCGACGTCGGTGACCTGCACCAGCAGCACGGCATGGTGCGCGGTCATCGCCCGGCCGCTCTCGGAGAAGATGTGCGGATGGGGGATTTCCTGGCGGTCGCAGAACTCCTTGAGCATGTCGACCACGGCATCGGCGTAGTCCTGCATGTCGTAGTTGATCGAGCTGGCGTTGCGCGAATGGGTACCGTCGTAGTCCACACCGAGGCCGCCGCCGACGTCGATGTGATCGACCGGCAGGCCCATGGCGCGCAGCTCGCCGTAATAGCGGATGGCCTCGCGGAAGCCCTTGCGGTAGTCGGCGATGTTGGCGATCTGCGAACCCATGTGAAAGTGCAGCAGGCGGATGCCCTGATCCAGCCCGGCAGCGCGGAAGCGCTCCACCACCTGCAGGATCTGCGCTGCGGACAGACCGAACTTGGACTTCTCGCCACCAGTGTCGGCCCACTTGGAAGATGCCAGCGAGGACAGGCGCACGCGCAGGCCGATCTGCGGCGCGACCTTGAGGTCAGCGGCCTCCTCGATCACCAGGGCGACTTCCGACTCTTTCTCGATGACGATGAACACGTTGTGGCCGAGCTTTTGCCCCATCAGCGCCAGGCGGATGAACTCGCGGTCCTTGTAACCGTTGCAGACGATGGTGCCGCCCTTCGGCGCCAGCGCCAGCACGGCCAGCAGCTCGGGCTTGGAGCCGGCTTCGAGGCCGATGGAGACGTTCTGCGTGGCGATGATGTTCTCGATCACCGCTTCCTGCTGGTTGACCTTGATCGGGTACAGCGCGGTGTAACGGCTCTGGTATTCCAGGCGCTCGATACTGGCGTCGAAGGCTCCGGTCAGGCGGCGCACGCGATCTTGCAGAATGTCCGGGAAACGCACCAGCAGCGGCAGCGACAGACCGCTCTGGCGCAGCTCGTCGACCTGCTGATAAAGATCGATGGGCTGGCTGTCCGGCCCATTGGGACGCACTTCGATACGTCCGGCATCGTTGATCGAAAAGTAACCGGCGCCCCAATGGCGAATGCCATAGACACTACGGCTATCGGCTACGGCCCATTGGCTGCCGTCGTCTTTGCGGGTGCGTCGTGCGGACATCGGGTTCTCCCATGAGAAAAGCCTGACCTTGCTGGCGGCCAGTTTAAAAATGATGAAAGCAAGATGACGTTTGCTCGGCGGTTGACCGTATGAGCGTCATCCAAGTTTAGAAAAGGACGCCAAGGGCACCTCTAAAAACTACCTGCGTTGCCATCGCCGCGTTAAAAACAGCCTCAAAATGCTCATTTACTGCTCGTAAACTGCGCTTTCTCGCCTGTTTTTGCCTTGCGCTGGCTGTCTCGCCTACGTTTTTAGAGGCGCCCTTCAGCCGCCGGACTTCTTCGCGGTAAACCCGCGTTTGCTCAGCTCGGCCAACAGCAGATCGACGTGATCACCCTGAATCTCGATCACCCCGTCCTTGAGTGCGCCGCCGGTGCCGCAGCGTTTCTTCAAGGCGCTGGCCAGCTCCTTGAGCGGCTCCTCGGCCAGCGGCACGCCGCTGACGGTGGTGACGGTCTTGCCGCCACGGCCCTTGGTCTCACGGCGCACACGGGCAATACCGTCGCCATCGGGAATGCGTGTCTGTTTGCAGATGCAGGCATCCACCGCCTGGTTGCAATCCGGGCAATGGCGACCGCCATCGGTGGAATAGACGAGACCGCTCAGGGCGGCAAATGAAGAGGCTTTCTTGACCACCGGCTTGTCCTCGTAGGGGTCAGGATAGGCGAAGCCCTTCTGCACAAGGGGCAGCGCAAGCGGACAGACGTCCGCCGAAAAGGCCGCGCAGTGTAACGGCAAAGGCCAGACTTGCTAAGACCAAATTTGCGTCATTGTGCGGCACTTTGGCGACGCCGTTCGCCATCGCGCACGGTGCGCTCGGAATCCGCGACGCCGTAGGGTGCGCCGTGCGCACCAAGGCCCCTGTTCGAGGTGAAGGCGCACCCTACGAGCCAAGCTCGACGAAATACAAGTGCCGACACAAACACCCTCTCCCGCCCTTCGGGCACCCTCGGCTTGGGCATCCTGCGTCGCTCTAACTCCTGCATCCCTGCAGTCGTCTCCCATAAATGGGAGAGGGTCATCGGAAGGCCGCAAGCGGCCGGATCATATAGCGTTCCAGCGCCGCCAACGAGTCCGGGCAGTAAGGTAGGCGGTGAGTTTCCTCCAGCGCCTGCTCGATGCTGATGAAGCGCGCCTCCAGCACTTCTTCCGGCTGCAGCTGCAGTGGCGCATCGGACACCGCCGAATAGGCCATGCACCACAGACGGCTTTCCGGGGCGTCGTAAAGAAAGTGCGCATGCTCGATCAGCTCGGCATCGACGATACCCAGCTCCTCGGCCAGCTCACGCTCGGCAGAGAGCCGATAGTCCTCACCTTCGAGCACCATGCCGCCGGCCGCCACGTCCCAGTAACCGGGATATAGCGCCTTGCTCAGGGTGCGCCGATGCACGCACAGCAGACCGGCCGTGTTGAACAGGAGGATGTAGGTGCCGCGCCCGATCAGCCGGCGCTCGCGCATTTCGGCCCGGGAAACACCACCCAGTGGCCGATCATGCTCGTCGACCCAGGCCACCCGCTCGCGGTCAGAGGCAGCACGATGCGCCGCCTCCGCTGCCGAAATCGCGACCATCAACCCTGGCTCAGCAACTGACGTAGGTCGATCAGACCCGCATTGGCGCGGGAAATGTAGTTGGCCATCACCAACGAGTGGTTGGCCAGAACACCGTAACCGCTGCCGTTGAGGATCATCGGGCTCCACAGGGTGGCCTGCGCGGCCTCCAGCTCACGAATGATCTGGCGCACGCTGACGGTGGCGTTCTTTTTCGCCAGCACGTCGGCGAAGTCCACCTCGATGGCGCGTAGCAGATGAGCCAGCGCCCAGGCCTGGCCGCGAGCCTCGTAGAACACGTTATCGATCTGCAGCCAGGGCGTCTCGTAAACGCCGCCTTCACCAATCACCCCGGACTCTTCGGCATCGCTGCCCACCTGCAGTTTCTCGTTCAGGCGCACCTGACCCACACTGGCGGACAGGCGCTGGGACAGCGAGCCAAGACGTGTGCCGGCATCACCCAGCCAGTTGTTGAGGTTGTCGGCACGCGCATAGAACTGCGCGTTTCTCTGCGCCGGGTCGGCCAGACGAGCGAGGTAGCGATCCAGCGACTTGATGCCCTCGCGGTACTCGGACTCGGACGCCGGCAACGCCCAGCTCTTGTTGTCGAAGTGAAAACGCGGCTCGGCCTTGGCCAGGTCGGGGTCCTCGGTGGACTGCGACTGCGAACGGGCGAAGTCCTTGCGCAGCGCACGCGAGAAATCGCGTACCTGCACCAGCACGCCGTATTCCCAGCTCGGCATGTTGTCCAGCCACAGACCGGGTGGCGCAAGATCGTTGGACAGATAGCCGCCCGGCTTGTCGAGCAGCGTGCTGGCGACCTGCTTGAGGGTTTCCACCGAGGTGTAACCGGTGACCATCTGCCGTTGTGCCTGCTGCGCCGAATTCTGCGCATGCTGCTGGACCTGGAAGGCAGACGGTTCCTGACTCCAGTACCAACCGACCACCAGGGCGATCAGCAGATAGACACCGATCAGGCCGCCCAGAGCTCGGGCAATCAGGCTGCCGCCACTGCGACCGCCCCCTGAGGTCTTGGCGGCGCCGTCTTGCGAGTTCGTCGCGCGATTCTTCCAGTCCAGCATGGCAGTGTCCTTTTCAAGCGAATTCGAGTGTTCGACCACAACCCGACCAACGGGTTGCGACCTGCTACGCACTATAAGGCAAGCCCACAGCAAAACGCAGGGCAGAGGGGCAAACTTACCGCTGGTAAGAGAAAACTACATTTCTGTCGCTTATTCGACAGAAATACCGACGCCAATTGATCGACGGCAATGTCAGCGCCTCCAGCAGCTGATAGCATCAAGCCACCACTGACTTAACCACCTATAGAAGTCGGCCCATGACCGAGCACCCAGATCCCAGTCGCGATCGCCTCAAGCATCACTTCGCCCAGCGCGTGATTCACCAGGCGCGCCAGGTGCTGGAAGTCTGGCAGCGCCTGCAGCGCAGCGAATGGAACGATGCCGGCATGGCCGAGCTGACCGAGGCCAACCTGCGCCTGCTGCGTTACGCCGAGCGCTTCGAGCAGATCGAGCACGCGCAACTGGCGCAAAGCATTGGCACCAGCCTCGATGAGGTCGTGGAAAATCGCGGCCGTCTCAACAGTACGCTGATCGCTCGCCTCAATCAGGCCATGCAACGCCTTTCACGTACCGGCCTGCGCCATAGCGACGCCTTCGAGCAAACCTTCCTGCCACCGCTGCGCAAACCGGTGTATCTCGCCCTGCAGGACGCCCAACGCGCCGAGCGCCTGGCCCAGCAACTGGAGTTCTTCGGCCTGGCCGCGCAGGCACTGAGCGATGAACGTGCTTTCCGAGCCGCCATCACCGAACGCCACCCCGCCGCCATCGTCATGGACGTCGACTTCGCCGGCGCCGGGCTGGAGCTGGCAGGCTCGGTGCAGGAAGGCCTGGAGCAGAAGATTCCGCTGCTGTTCTTCAGCCACTGCGACACCGACACCCCGACACGCCTGGCCGCCGTACGCGCCGGCGGCCAGGAGTTTTTCACCGGCTCGCTGGATGCATCGAGCCTGCTCGAACGCATCGAAGTGCTGACTCACGTCTCGCAATACGACCCGTACAAGGTGCTGATCGTCGACGACTCCAAGGCCCAGGCAACCCATACCGAGCGCGTGCTCAACAGCGCCGGCATTCTCACCCACACCCTGACCGAGCCGATCCAGGCGATGGACGCGCTGGCCGAATTCCAGCCGGACCTGATCATCCTCGACATGTACATGCCCGACTGCAACGGCACCGAACTGGCCAAGGTGATCCGCCACAACGACCGTTATGTCAGCGTACCGATCATCTATCTGTCGGCCGAGGACGACCTGGACAAGCAGCTCGACGCCATGAGCGAGGGCGGCGACGACTTCCTCACCAAACCGATCAAGCCACGCCATCTGATCGCCACCGTGCGCAACCGCGCGGCCCGTGCGCGCAACCTCAAGGCGCGCATGGTGCGTGACAGCCTGACCGGCCTGTACAACCACACCCATACCCTACAGCTGCTCGAAGACGCCTGCTTTCGCGCCCGTCGCGACGAGCAGCCGCTGGCCTTCGCCATGCTCGACATCGACCACTTCAAGAAGGTCAACGACACCTATGGCCACCCCATGGGCGACCGGGTGATCAAGAGCCTGGCGCTGTTCCTCAAGCAGCGCCTGCGCAAGACCGACCATATTGGTCGTTACGGCGGCGAGGAATTTGCCGTGGTGCTGCCCGATACCGATGAGCAATCGGCGCTCAAGGTGCTGGAAGAGATTCGCCAGCGCTTCGCCGAAATCCACTACCCGGCCCAGCCGCAGGACCTGTCCTGCACCTTCAGTTGCGGCATTGCCATGCTGCAACCGGGCCTGGACGGCAACGCACTGTCCAAGCGCGCCGACGAGGCGCTGTACAAGGCCAAGCATGGCGGCCGTAACCGCGTGGAGCTGTACGGCAGCGAATGACTCGCCGCAGAACGTGACACAGCTCACAGCGTCACCAGCCTGTAACCAAACCGCAATAAGCTCGCGGGCATCGTTCAGTCGTCGATCGAGCCCGTCATGCGCCTCAAGCTTCTCACCAACCTAAACACTCTGCTGCTGGTCACCGTCTGCGTCGCGCTGGCGGCCACACTCTGGTGGTCGCAGCGCGCCTTGCAACAGCCCATGCAACTGATGGCGCGCTACCTGACGCTGTCCCAGCAGTTCCAGCGCGAGGTGGCCGACAACATTCAGGCCTACCTGGCCAGTGGCAACGCGGTGCAACACAGCAGCGCGACCCAGGCCATCGACGCCTTCGACGAAGCCCTCGAACAACTGCCACGACAATTGACCGCCGAGTTGCGCCCAAGCCTTGAGCAACTGCGCGACTTCAGCGCCAATCAGCTGCTGGCGGCGGGCAAACTGGCCGGTGATCCGCAGGGGCTGCTGTTGCAGGCCGAACGCGAGATGCTCGCCGCGCTGGAACAACTGATCCAGTACGTCGCAGATGCCAGCAGCCCCGCCGCCGGTGACTACCGCAAACCACTGCAGGAAGCCGGTTCGCGTCTGCTGAAGCTGGCCCACGCCCGCGAACGCTTCACCAGCCAGGGTCGTAGTGAGCTGCTCGGCGACGTCGAACGCGAACTCAAGGCCCTTGCTCAACAGGCAGAGGCGCTGGACAAGCTGCCGCTACTCGGCGTGCAGCAGGCCGACAGCTCTGCCAGCGTCGGTTTCGCTGCACTGCTCGGGCTGGATGACACACAGCAGGAGCAACAGGCGCAGGATCGTGGCATCGAGCTGAAACGCGAACTGAGCACCCTGGTACGCCGCTACCCCAGCGAACTGCAGCGCACCCGCGAGCTGGTCGAGCAACGTCAGCAACTGGCCGTGACCACCACCGAACGCGTGACCCAGGTGCAACAGGCACTGGCGGCGCTGGAACCCCTGGTAAAAGGTGAATACGCGCGCATCCAGGGCGAGGTCCGGCTGATTCAGGGCCTGATGATCGGCCTGATCCTGCTCATCGCCCTGCTCATCGATCGTATCCAGCGGCGCCTGTCACAGGTGCTCGAGCGCCTGGTACCGGCGCTGTCGCAGTGGGCCAAAGGTGATTTCGCGACGCCGATCAGCATCAATGCCCGCCCCCGCGAGCTGCGCGATATCGAAGATTCGCTCAATCACCTGCGCCGCTATCTGGTGGAGTTGGTTGCCAGCATCCGCGGCCACGCCGAGCATGTCGCCGGCTCCAGTCGCACCCTGGCCGACCTCAGCGCCGGCCTGCACGGCGGAGCCGAACGCCAGGCCGGCGATACCGCCCTGATCCGCGACGCATTGAGCGAGCTGGAAGCGACCATCGGCCAGGTCGCCCAGGACGCCAGCCAGACCGCCGACGCCAGCCGCGACGCCGACCGCGCCCTGGCCCAGGGCCAGCAGGTCATCGGCCAGAGCCTGGAAGGGCTGCACGCCCTGGTCACCGAGGTGCAGGGCAACGCCCAGGCCATCGAACGTCTGGCCGACGAGACCGCCACCATCGGCAGCGTGCTTACGGTGATTCGCGGCATAGCCGAACAGACCAACCTGCTCGCCCTCAACGCCGCCATCGAGGCCGCACGCGCCGGCGAGGCCGGCCGCGGTTTCGCCGTGGTCGCCGATGAGGTGCGCTCACTGTCGCAACGCACCGGCAGCGCCACGGCGGAAATCCAGGATGTGATCGGCCGCCTGCAACAGGCTGCGCACCAGTCGGTACAGGCCATGCGTGCGCAGGTCGAACACGCCGAAGCGACCGCAGGCAAGGCCGAAGCCGCCGATGGTGCGCTGGACGAAATCGTCAGCGCCATCCGCACCATCGCCAGCATGGCCGGACGCATCGCCGAGGCCACCGCGCAGCAGAGCGATGCGGTCAGCGAGATTCGCGAACACGGCGAACGCATCCACCAACTGGGCGACGACAACCTCGGCCTGATCGCCAACGGACGCAGCGAGAGTGAACGCCTGCTGCACTTGGGTGGCCAGTTGCACAGCGCCGTACAGGCGTTTCGCGTCTAAGCGCCTGCGACACGGCAGCGCAGGCTTAATCTGCGCAGGAACTCGACAAGGCCGGCCTGCTCCAAGGTTCCGCTCATCCCGGCAATCGACGCCCCGGCGCGGCGACGACGATACGGGTGAGCGCTTTCCGGTATCATGCCGCCACCTTTCGCCGAGATATTCGCCCGATGTCACTGTGTCGACTGCTGCTTCCCCTGCTTCTGCTCTGCCTGAGCCTGCCCGCCAGTGCCAACCTGTTCGACCAGCGCCCTGCTACCTCGCCGATTGGCGCACCGCTGAACAACAGCAGCGATTTCCTGCCGGTGCGTGAAGCCTTCAAGCTGAGCCTGGTGAGCAGCGACTCACAGGCAGTGACGCTGCGCTTCGTCGCGGCCGAGGGTTACTACCTCTATCGCCATCGATTCAATTTCAGCGTCGAACCGGCGGACTTGGTGCTCGGCGACGCCCAATTGCCAGCAGGCGAAGCCAAGCACGATGAATACTTCGGCGATGTCGAGGTGTACTACGGCGTGCTGGATATCCGCGTGCCGCTGGACAACCCGGATAACCGCCCGCTGCGCCTGCAGGTGGACTATCAGGGCTGCGCCGACAAGGGCCTGTGCTACCCGCCGGAAAGCGAGTTCATCGAGGTCGGTGATATGCCTGCCGCCACCAGCGGTGATGTGGCACCGGTCGCGACAGGCTGGAACTGGAAAGTGCTGGCGCTGTTCTTCCTCGGCGGTCTGGCACTGACCTTCACCCCCTGCGTGCTGCCAATGCTGCCGATTCTTTCCGGGGTAGTACTGCGCGGCCAACTGGGGGGCGTACGCAGCCTGACGCTGTCACTGGCTTATGTCCTGCCGATGGCCGCCTGCTTCGCCATTCTCGGCACGCTGATGGGGCTGTTCGGCGCGGGCCTCAATCTGCAGGCTCGCCTGCAATCGGCCTGGGTATTAGTGCCTTTCGCCGCCTTCTTCGCCTTCTTCGCGCTGGCCATGTTCGGCCTGTTCGAGCTGCGCCTGCCTCGTTTCATCAGTGAACCTCTGGATCGCCTGGCAGGCAAAACCCATGGCGGCTCGCATCTGAATGCAGCCCTGCTCGGCGTACTCTCCAGCCTGCTGGTCAGCCCCTGCGTTTCGGCGCCGCTGGTCGGTGCCCTGCTTTATATCAGCGCCAGTGGCGATGCCTTGGGCGGCGGCCTGAAGCTACTCGCGCTCGGCCTCGGTATGGGTACGCCGCTGGTGCTGTTCGCCGTTGGCGGAGGTGCGCTGCTGCCGAAAACCGGCACTTGGATGGTCACGGTGCGCAATGCCTTCGGCGTGCTGCTGCTGGCCGTTTCGGTCTGGCTGCTCGAGCGCATACTGCCGGGCAGTCTCAGCCTGGCCCTGTGGGGCCTGCTGGCGGGTGGCACGGCGGTATTCCTCGGTGCGCTGGAGTTCGGCCCCAAAACGCATCGACAGAAGCTCGGCCAGATCGCCGGTCTGGCACTGCTGGTCTATGCCCTGGCCGCCTGGGTCGGTGCCCTGCAGGGTGCAAGCGACCCGCTCAAGCCACTCGGCCAGCTGGCTGGTGCCGGCCAAAGCAGCGCCAAGAGCGGTGCCTGGCAAACCCTGAGCAGCCCCGCCGAACTGGACGCCGCACTGGCCGAGGCCAAAGCCGGCGGCCAACCGCTATTGCTGGACTGGTACGCCGACTGGTGCATCAGCTGCAAGGTCATCGAACGCGAGGTGTTCGGCAATGCCGAAGTAGGCAGCAAACTGGCCGGCTGGCGCCTGATCCGCTTCGATATCACCGAAAGCAATGCCGCCCAGCGCGCTCTGCTGGATCGTTACAACCTGTTCGGGCCACCGGCCATCCAGTTGTTCGCCGGCAATGGTGACGAATTGCTCGATCTGCGTGTCGTAGGCGAGATCGATGCCGCCGCCTTCGCAGGGCGCCTGGATCAGGCCAGCAACCGCCAGGCAGGTCGTTGAACACTGGCGACGCGATCATCGCCCGTTCTTTGCAAATGCCCTGGCAACGACCGAAACCAACACTATAGTCATATTTATGCCGCGAACGGCAGGCATCGTGTCGACTATTGCTGACATCGCGCAGCTGCGGCATAGTCCTGCGCAGCCCGAACAACAAGGAACGCGACCATGGCCACCCTACTGGTGCTGCACGGCCCCAATCTGAATCTGCTGGGCACCCGCGAGCCCGACAAATATGGCGCCACCACCCTGGCCGAGATCAATCAGGATCTGGAGCGCCGCGCCCGCGAGACTGGCCACCATCTGCTGCATTTGCAGAGCAATGCCGAGTACGAACTGATCGAGCGGATTCATGCCGCAAAGGGTGAAGGTGTCGACTTTATCCTGATCAATCCTGCCGCTTTTACCCATACCAGCGTCGCATTACGTGACGCATTGCTGGCGGTGAGCATCCCATTCATCGAAGTGCACCTGTCCAACGTGCACAAGCGTGAACCTTTCCGCCATCACTCCTATTTTTCCGACGTTGCAGTAGGGGTGATCTGCGGCCTTGGCGCCAGCGGTTATCGGCTGGCCCTGGAAGCGGCACTCGAACAACTGACCGGGCGCGCCTGACGCGTAGCCTGGTAGACAAGTCCTACCTCACCTCTGGGAGTTGACCATTCATGGATATCCGTAAAGTCAAGAAACTGATCGAGCTGCTGGAAGAGTCCGGTATCGACGAGCTGGAGATCAAAGAGGGCGAAGAGTCCGTACGCATCAGCCGTCACAGCAAGCAGCCTGCCTACGCTCCGCAGCCGTTCTATGCTCAAGCCCCCGCTCCGGCCGCTGCACCTGTCGCCGCAGCCGCACCGAGCGCCGAAGCTGCCCCGGCCGCCGCACCGAAACTGAACGGCACCGTCGCTCGTTCGCCGATGGTCGGCACCTTCTATCGCGCCGCTTCGCCAACCTCGGGCAACTTCGTCGAAGTCGGTCAGACCGTGAAGAAAGGCGACATCCTGTGCATCGTCGAAGCGATGAAGATGATGAACCACATCGAAGCCGAAGCCAGCGGCGTGATCGAATCGATCCTGGTGGAAAACGGCCAGCCGGTTGAGTACGACCAGCCCCTGTTCACCATCGTCTGATGCACGGGGAGCCCGTAATGCAGAAGCTGGAAAAAGTCCTGATCGCCAACCGTGGCGAAATTGCCCTGCGTATCCTGCGTGCCTGCAAGGAGCTGGGTATCAAGACGGTGGCCGTGCACTCCACCGCCGACCGCGAACTGATGCACCTGGGTCTGGCCGACGAATGCGTCTGCATTGGCCCGGCAGCCGGCGCGCTGTCGTACCTGAACATCCCGGCCATCATCAGTGCCGCCGAGCTGACGGGCGCTACCGCCATTCACCCGGGCTACGGCTTCCTGGCCGAGAACGCCGACTTCGCCGAACAGGTGGAGAACTCCGGTTTCGCCTTCATCGGCCCGAAAGCCGACACCATTCGCCTGATGGGCGACAAGGTATCGGCCAAGGAAGCCATGATCAAAACCGGCGTACCGGTGGTTCCCGGCTCCGACGGCCCGCTGCCGGAAAACGAGGAAGAAGCACTGCGCATCGCCCGTGAAGTGGGCTACCCGGTGATCATCAAGGCCGCTGGCGGCGGCGGTGGTCGCGGCATGCGCGTGGTACACAAGGAAGAAGACCTGATCAAATCGGCCAAGCTGACCCGCACCGAAGCCGGTGCTGCGTTCGGCAACCCGATGGTCTATCTGGAAAAGTTCCTCGGCAACCCGCGCCACGTTGAAGTCCAGGTGCTGTCCGACGGCCAGGGCAACGCGATTCACCTGTATGACCGTGACTGCTCGCTGCAGCGCCGTCACCAGAAAGTGATCGAAGAGGCTCCGGCCCCGCTGATCGACGAGAAGGCCCGCGCCGAAGTGCTCAAGCGCTGCGTCGATGCCTGCGTCGAGATCGGCTACCGTGGCGCCGGCACCTTCGAGTTCCTCTATGAAGACGGTCGTTTCTACTTCATCGAGATGAACACCCGCGTTCAGGTGGAGCACCCGGTCACCGAGATGGTCACTGGTATCGACATCGTCAAGGAGATGCTCAGCATCGCCGCTGGCAACAAGCTGTCGATCAAGCAGGAAGACGTGAAGATCCTCGGTCACTCGGTCGAGTGCCGGATCAACGCCGAAGACCCGGACAACTTCATGCCCAGCCCAGGCAAGGTCAAGCATTTCCATGCTCCGGGCGGCAATGGTGTTCGCGTCGATTCGCACCTGTACAGCGGCTACAGCGTTCCACCGCACTACGACTCGCTGATCGGCAAGCTGATCACCTTCGGCAAGGACCGTGACGAGGCCATGGCCCGTATGCGCAATGCCCTGGACGAGATCGTGGTCGATGGCATCAAGACCAACGTGCCGCTGCACCGCGACCTGACCCGCGACAAGGGTTTCGTCAAAGGTGGCGTGAACATCCATTACCTGGAAAAGAAACTGGGTATGGACAAGCACTGAGTCCTGACTCGCTGCTTCACAGGGGCTGCCTTCGGGCGGCCCCTGTCGTTTCAGCGGTCGAACTGGCAAGCCGCCCGCCCCATCAAGTAAGCTGCGCGGCCAAACGCGCGCCCTTCACGAGGTTTTCCATGCCCTGGTTACAAGTCCGTCTCGCCATCACTCCTGAGCAGGCAGAAACCTACGAGGATGCGCTGCTGGAAGTGGGCGCCGTATCGGTAACCTTCATGGACGCCGAAGATCAGCCGATCTTCGAGCCGGATCTGGGCACCACCCCGCTGTGGTCGCACACCCACCTGCTGGCCCTGTTCGAGGCCGACACCGACGAGACCGCACTGCTCGCCCACCTGCAACTGCTGTGTGGCGGCGCACTGCCGGAGCATCATGTCGAGCGCATCGAGGACCAGGACTGGGAACGCAGCTGGATGGATGGCTTCCAGCCGATGCGCTTTGGCCAGCGCCTGTGGATCGTGCCGAGTTGGCACGCCGCGCCGCAGCCGGACGCGGTCAATCTGCTGCTCGATCCAGGCCTGGCCTTCGGCACCGGCACCCACCCGACCACCGCACTGTGCCTGGAATGGCTCGACGGCCAGAATCTGGACAACTGCAGCGTGCTCGACTTCGGCTGCGGCTCGGGCATCCTGGCGATCGCCGCCCTGTTGCTCGGTGCGCCGCAGGCAGCGGGCACCGATATCGACCCGCAGGCGCTGGAAGCCTCGCGCGACAATGCTTCGCGCAACAGCATCGATCCGGCGCGCTTCCCGGTGTATCTGCCGGCCGACCTGCCTCAGCAGCCTGCCGACGTGGTCGTCGCCAACATCCTCGCCGGCCCGCTGGTTTCTTTGGCACCGCAGATCACCGCGCTGGTCAAAAGCGGTGGACGCTTGGCGCTGTCGGGTATCCTCGCCGAACAGGCTGAGGAAGTCCGCGCCGCTTACGCAAGCGCCTTCGACCTCGACCCAACGGCCGTCAAGGACGGCTGGGTGCGCATCAGCGGCGTCAAGCGCTGAACCGCGCGCAGTCGTTGCGTTAGACTAGCTGCTTGGATTTTCCGGACCCGCGCATGAGCGAAAGCCACGTCACCCAGTGCCCCAATTGCCGTACCAGCTTCCGCGTCAGCCAGGCGCAGCTGGCTGCTGCCCATGGCGCCGTACGCTGCGGTGCCTGCCTGCACGTGTTCAATGCTGCCGAACAACTGTTCGGCCCGCGTGCCGTCGCACCTGCGCCAGCGGCAGCTAAAACGGTGAGCGCTCCGGCCACAGCCCAGCCCGACACACACACCAGGCCGCCAGCGACCAAGCCCGCCGACGATACCCTGTGGATTCATGACGATCTCGACCTGGACAGCCTCAACCTCGATGAGGAACTGGCCAGACTGGAGGAGCAGGAACAGCAGTTGTCGCAGCAGTTCCTCGCGCTGGAACAGGCGCCGCGCTACGCCGAGAATTTCGGCAGCCGCACGACGGACGAGCCCGACGACGTGCATGACGAAGCCTGGGCCGAAGCCCTGCTGCGTGACGAGCCGGTGAAGCGCGAGCGCGACAGCTTCGAACTGCAACCGACTGAAGAGCACCCTGAACCGATCACCGCACCTGAGCCCAAAGCGGCCATTGAATTCGTCGCTCCCGCCGCGCCCCGCAAGCAGCAGCCCATCGCCGATGACCTCGACGACTCCGTTGAGCCGCGCCTGGGTGATCTCGATGACGAGCAGACCGAACCGGAGCGCCAGGACGAAGACCTGCGTACGGCACCTGAAGAATCCAAGGTAGTACGCAACGAGCCGGGGCTGCGCGAGGAACGGCTGTTCGAACTGGACGACGAACCCCTGCAACTCGACTGGCACCAGCCACCGGCCACATCATGGGGCCGTCTGTTCGGCTGGTGCTTGCTCAATCTGCTGGCGGCTGCTGGCCTGCTGGCACAATACGCTGCCTACAACTTCGATGAGCTGGCACGCCAGGACCGCTATCGCCCCTGGTTCGAACAACTGTGCCCGAACATCGGCTGCACCCTGCCCTCGAAAGTCGACATCAGCCAGATTCGCAGCAGCAACCTGGTGGTACGCAGCCACCCGGAGTTCTCCGGCGCACTGATCGTCGACGCCATCCTCTACAACCGCGCGCCTTTCGCCCAACCCTTCCCGCTGCTGGAGATGCGCTTCGCCGACCTGGGTGGACAACTGGTCGCCAGTCGTCGCTTCAAACCCAGCGAGTACCTGGCCGGCGAGCTGGCCGGACGGAGCGAGATGCCACCGCAGACGCCCATCCACATCTCCCTGGAGATCCTTGATCCGGGCACCCGCGCGGTGAACTACAGCCTGAGCTTCCATTCGCCCGAGTAGTCTGGAGACGGCGCGCCCCGTGGTCGCAGGTCTTCCATCTAACTGCTGGCGATCAGCCCATAGCTGTTCAGAATTTGTTCAAAACGACCTTTATCCGGTCATCCAGAGCGGGTATCATGCCCACCCTTTCGCGAGCACCGCCCCACCATCGTCTTCCCCGCCGAACACAGTGGAGGGCAGGTTTTGATCGCAATCGACCAAACCCAGCAGGGACGCCCCATGTCGGCCCCACGTATTGGCCCTTACACATTGCCCAATCGGTTGATCCTGGCCCCCATGGCCGGTGTTACCGATCGCCCGTTCCGCCAGCTGTGCCGCCGCCTCGGCGCCGGCCTGGTGGTGTCGGAGATGGTCACCAGCGATGTGCGCCTGTGGAACAGCCGCAAGTCCAGTCTGCGTTTGCTGCATGCCGGTGACCCCGAGCCGCGCTCGGTACAGATCGCCGGTGGCGACCCGCAGATGATGGCCGACGCAGCACGCAAGAACGTCGAATTGGGCGCGCAGATCATCGACATCAACATGGGCTGCCCGGCCAAGAAGGTCTGCAACAAGGCCGCCGGCTCCGCCCTGCTGCGCGACGAGCCGCTGGTACGGGAAATCCTCGCTGCCGTGGTCGGTGCGGTGGACGTGCCGGTGACGCTGAAGATTCGCACCGGCTGGGACCGCCAGAACAAGAACGGCATTACCGTGGCGAAAATCGCCGAAGATGCCGGCATTGCTGCGCTGTCCGTACACGGCCGCACCCGCGCCGACCTTTATACCGGCGAAGCCGAGTACGACACCATCGCTGCCATCAAGCAGGCGATATCGATTCCGGTGTTCGCCAATGGCGACATCGACTCGCCACAGAAGGCCAAGGCCGTGCTCGACGCCACTGGCGCCGACGCCCTGCTCATTGGTCGCGCCGCCCAAGGGCGGCCGTGGATCTTCCGTGAAATCGAGCACTACCTGCGTACCGGCGAAACCCTGCCGGCGCCGAGCCTGCTCGAAGTGGAACGCATTCTGCTAGAGCACCTGGCTGCACTGCACGCCTTCTATGGCGAATTGATGGGCACGCGTATCGCCCGCAAGCATGTCGGCTGGTATCTGGCAACCCTGCCGGGCGCCAGGGAGTTTCGCGCCCAATTCAACCGTCTGGACAGTACGGACGCACAGTGCGCCCACGTTCGCGCGTTCTTCCGCGAACGGCACAACGATGGAAACGAGGTGGCCGCATGACGTTGATGACAGAGACCCTAGTGAGTGGAATTGCACCCGTGAGTGACAACACCAGCCTTAAACAGCACCTGAACACGCCGAGCGAAGAGGGCCAGACCCTGCGCGGCGCCGTGGAGAAGGCGCTGCACAATTACTTCGCCCATCTCGAGGGCGCGGACGTCACCGACGTGTACAACCTGGTGCTCACCGAAGTCGAAGCGCCGCTGCTGGAAACCGTCATGAATCACGTGAAAGGTAACCAGACCAAGGCTTCCGAGCTGCTCGGCCTGAACCGCGGTACGCTGCGCAAGAAGCTCAAGCAGTACGACCTGCTGTAACCCTGAACTCCCGAAAAGGGCGGCCCGCATGAGCCGCCTTTTTTGCTGATATCCCCGCTCTGATGGATAGTGAAATGACCGACCAGACCACCCTTCTGCCCGTCCGCCGCGCGCTGATCAGCGTTTCCGACAAGACCGGTGTCCTCGAATTCGCTCGCGAACTGGCCGCCCTCGGTGTCGAGATTCTCTCCACCGGCGGTACCTACAAGCTGCTCAAGGACAACGGCGTAGCCGCAGTGGAAGTGGCTGACTACACCGGCTTCCCGGAGATGATGGACGGCCGCGTGAAAACCCTGCACCCGAAGATCCACGGCGGCATCCTCGGCCGTCGCGCCATCGACGGCGCGGTGATGGATGAGCACGGCATCAAGCCGATCGACCTGGTCGCGGTCAACCTCTATCCCTTCGAAGCCACCGTGGCCAAGCCTGATTGCGACCTGGCCGACGCCATCGAGAACATCGACATCGGCGGCCCGACCATGGTCCGCAGCGCGGCGAAGAACCATAAGGACGTCGCCATCGTGGTCAACACCGGCGACTACGCCGGCATCGTCGCCTCCCTCAAGGCCGGCGGCCTGAGCTACGCCCAGCGTTTCGACCTGGCGCTGAAGGCCTTCGAACACACCGCTGCCTACGACGGCATGATCGCCAACTACCTGGGCACCATCGACCAGGCGGCGGGCACTCTGTCCACCGAAGGCCGTGGCGCCTTCCCGCGTACCTTCAACAGCCAGTTCATCAAGGCGCAGGAAATGCGCTACGGCGAGAACCCGCACCAGAGCGCGGCGTTCTACGTCGAAGCGAAGAAGGGCGAAGCCAGCGTCTCCACCGCCGTGCAGCTGCAAGGCAAGGAACTGTCGTTCAACAACGTCGCCGACACCGACGCCGCGCTGGAATGCGTGAAGAGCTTCGTCAAGCCGGCCTGCGTCATCGTCAAGCACGCCAACCCCTGCGGCGTGGCCGTGGTACCGGAAGACGAAGGCGGCATCCGCAAGGCCTACGACCTGGCCTACGCCACCGACACCGAATCGGCGTTCGGCGGCATCATCGCCTTCAACCGCGAGCTGGATGGCGAGACCGCCAAGGCCATCGTCGAGCGCCAGTTCGTCGAAGTGATCATCGCCCCGAAAATCAGCGCTGCCGCCCGTGAAGTGGTGGCCGCCAAGGCCAACGTGCGCCTGCTCGAATGCGGCGAATGGCCGGCCGAGCGTGCTGCGGGTTGGGACTTCAAGCGCGTCAATGGTGGTCTGCTGGTGCAGAGCCGCGACATCGGCATGATCAAGGCAGAAGACCTGAAGATCGTCACCCAGCGCGCGCCGAGCGAGCAGGAAATCCACGACCTGATCTTCGCCTGGAAAGTGGCCAAGTTCGTCAAATCCAACGCCATCGTCTACGCCAAGAACCGTCAGACCGTGGGTGTCGGTGCCGGCCAGATGAGCCGCGTCAACTCCGCGCGCATCGCCGCGATCAAGGCTGAGCACGCTGGCCTGCCGGTGCCCGGCGCCGTCATGGCCTCCGACGCCTTCTTCCCCTTCCGCGACGGTATCGACAACGCCGCCAAGGCCGGCATCACCGCGGTGATCCAGCCCGGTGGCTCGATGCGCGACAACGAAGTGATCGCGGCGGCCGACGAAGCCGGCATAGCCATGGTGTTCACCGGCATGCGCCACTTCCGCCATTGATGATCGTGCCCACGCTCTGCGTGGGCACGATCCAGATCCACCCTGCACACAGGCGAGACGTAGGAGCCCGCTTGCGGGCGATCAACCCGCAAAGCATCGCCGGCAAGCCGGCTCCTACAAACAGCACAGACTGATCCTCCTCACGCAGAGCGTGGGAACGATCCAGGAGAATGCAATGAACGTATTGATCATCGGCAGCGGCGGTCGCGAACACGCCCTGGCCTGGAAAGTGGCGCAGGACAAACGCGTCGAGAAGGTCTTCGTCGCCCCGGGCAACGCCGGCACTGCGGTGGAAGCCAAATGCCAGAACGTCGCCATCGACGTGCTGGCCATCGAAGAGCTGGCCGATTTCGCTGAGAACAACGTGCAACTGACCATCGTCGGCCCGGAAGCGCCGCTGGTCAAAGGCGTGGTCGATCTGTTCCGCAGCCGCAAACTGGATATCTTCGGCCCCACCGCTGCCGCCGCCCAGCTGGAAGGCTCCAAGGCCTTCACCAAGGATTTCCTGGCGCGTCACAAGATCCCGACTGCCGACTACCAGAACTTCACCGAGATCGAGCCGGCGCTGGCCTATCTGCGCGAGAAAGGTGCGCCCATCGTGATCAAAGCCGACGGCCTGGCCGCAGGCAAGGGCGTGATCGTCGCCATGACTCTGCAAGAGGCCGAAGACGCTGTGCGCGACATGCTCGCCGGCAACGCCTTCGGTGAAGCCGGTTCGCGCGTGGTGATCGAGGAATTCCTCGACGGCGAAGAAGCCAGCTTCATCGTCATGGTCGACGGCGAGAACGTGCTACCGATGGCCACCAGCCAGGACCACAAGCGCGTCGGCGACGGCGACAGCGGCCCGAATACCGGCGGCATGGGCGCCTACTCGCCAGCCCCGGTAGTCACCGCCGAAGTACACAAGCGCGTGATGGACGAGGTGATCTACCCCACCGTGCGCGGCATGGCCAGCGAAGGCAACGTCTACACAGGCTTCCTCTATGCCGGCCTGATGATCGACAAGGCTGGCAAGCCCAAGGTCATCGAATTCAACTGCCGCTTCGGCGACCCGGAAACCCAGCCGATCATGTGCCGTCTGGAAAGCTCCCTGGTGCTGCTGGTCGAGGCTGCCCTGGCCAAGGCGCTGGACAAGGTCGAAGCGACCTGGGACCCGCGTCCGACCGTGGGCGTGGTGCTGGCCGCCGGTGGCTACCCGGGCGACTACGCCAAGGGCGATGTCATCGAAGGTCTGGATGAAGCCGCCAAGCTCGACGGCAAGGTGTTCCACGCCGGTACCGCACTGAAGGACGGCCAGATCGTCACCGCTGGCGGTCGCGTACTCTGCGCCACCGCCATCGGCGCCAGCGTTGCCGATGCCCAGCAGCAGGCCTACCGCCTGGCCGAGAAGATTCGCTGGAACGGCATGTTCCACCGTAACGATATTGGCTATCGGGCCATTGCCCGCGAGCGCGGCGAGGACTAGAACCTGTTCACGATCTGCTGCGCGTCGGCGCTACTGCGTTAAAAACAAGCTCGGATGCTCATTTACAACTTGTAAAGTCGAGCGCGACTCCGACCGGTCCTCGCTTGTTTTTGCCTTGTATCGCTCTAGCTCGCGAAATCGTGAAGCAGGTTCTGAGGTATCGAGAAACAGGGTGCAGCCCGGTAAAAGGCGGCTTTTACCAGCAAAAAGCCTTAAAAATGCCTGGCTGCACCATGTTCCCGCGAGCAGATGCTTGGCTATAATCCGGCCACTCATTTAGAAGGATTTTGCCCGTGCGCCGGCTCAGGATTGCCATCGGACTACTCGCCAGCATGCTGTTTCTCAGCCTTGCGCTGACAGCCAGTGCGAACTCGGTCCCGCCAAGCGCGCACAGCTGGTCCTATCTAGTCGACGCCAGCGCCCGCCTGGGACTCGAAGAAGTCCGCGCCCAGCGCCAGCAGTTCAAGCCCCTCAGCAAGCAGTCCTTTACCTTCCCGCCCAGTGACCACGCCGTCTGGCTCCGTGCCGAATTCGCACCGCAGCAGCAGCCCGCCTGGCTGTGGATATTCTCGCCGCGGGTGCAGTACCTCGATTACTACCTGCTGAGAGATGGCCAGCTGGAGCAGAACCTGCACACCGGCGAGGCCATGCCGCTGGATTCGCGGCCGCTGCCGTCGCGCTTCTACCTGATGCCGTTGCCCAATGACGGCCAGGCCCGCGTCGCCTATGTCCGCCTGACCTCCAACCACCCGCTGATGACCTGGTTCAAGGTGATGGATCAGGCCGAACTGGTCAGCCTGGAAAAACCCGCCTACCTCTACGGCATGCTGTTCGGTGCTCTGCTGCTGCTGACCCTGTATAACCTCATCCGCTTCATCTACAGCCGCAGCGCCAGCGGCCTGTGGCTGGCCGGGGTGAACATCGGCTTGGCCGTGTGCTCCTCGGCCAACCTCGGCATTTTCGCCCAATGGCTACCCAGCCTGGGCTACAACCAGTCATTGATCGCCGACCTCTCCGCGCTGTTCGCCGCCTTCAGCGCCTTGGCCTTTGGCCTGAGCTTCATGCACGGCACCCCCGTGCAGCGCAGCCCGCTCAATCGCCTGCTGCAGGGCAATGCCCTGCTGATACTGGTCTACGCCCTGTGTATCGCCGTCACCGGATTGTTCTGGTTCAGCTCGCTGGTCTACCTGCTGGTGGCCCTGAGTGCAATCAATCTGCTGCTGGTGAGCAGCCGGCACTGGCGCGCCGGTTATCAGCCGGCACGCCTGATCACCATCGGCATGCTGGTGTTCAACCTGGGCTTCGGCTTCTTCGTGCCGGTGCTGCTCGGCTTCGATCAGCTCAATCCGGGCTGGCTGGTGCTCGGTGTGTTCAGCGTTGCCACCCTGGCCGGCCTGATTCTCAGCGTGTCGCTGACCGAACGGCAGCGGCAGATCCAGCGCGACACCCTGCAGGAAAGCACCGCCCTGGCCGCCAGCAGCGCCGAGCTGAAGGCCAAGGCCGAGTTCCTGGCCAAGATCAGCCACGAGATCCGCACACCGATGAACGGTGTACTGGGCATGACCGAGTTGCTGCTGGGCACGCCGCTGTCGGCCAAGCAGCGTGACTACGTGCAGACCATCCACAGTTCGGGCAACGAGCTGCTCACCCTGATCAACGAAATCCTCGACATCTCCAAGCTGGAATCCGGGCAGATCGAGCTGGACGACGTGCAGTTCGATCTCGGCGCACTGATCGAGGACTGCCTCGATATCTTCCGCGCCAAGGCCGAACAACAGCGCGTGGAGCTGATCAGCTTCATCCAGCCGCAGGTACCACGGGTGATCAGCGGCGACCCGACGCGCCTGCGCCAGGCCCTGCTGAGCCTGCTGGACAACGCCTTCAAGCAGACCGACGAGGGCGAGATCCTGCTGGTCGCCGCACTCGACAGCAGCGACGGCCAGCACCGCCTGCGCATCGCCGTGCAGGACAGCGGCCGACCGCTGCTGGCGGAAGAGCGCGACGCCCTGCTCAATGCCGAACTGCAGAGCCGTGACTTCCTTTCTGCCACCCGCCTGGGCGGGCGTCTCGGCCTGATCATCGCGCGCCAACTGGTGCGCCTGATGGGCGGCGAGTTCGGCATCCAGGGCAGCGGCAACCAGGGCACCACCCTGTGGCTGACCCTGCCGCTGGACGCCGCCCGCCTGGAACAGCCGGAAACCGACCTGGACAGCCCGCTACAGGGTGCACGCCTGCTGGTGGTGGACGACAACGACACCTGCCGCAAGGTACTGATGCAGCAGTGCAATGCCTGGGGCATGCAGGTCAGCGCCGTGCCCTCCGGCAAGGAGGCCCTGGCCCTGCTGCGTACCAAGGCACACATGCGCGAATACTTCGACGCGGTGCTGCTCGACCAGGACATGCCCGGCATGACCGGCATGCAGCTGGCCGCCAAGATCAAGGAAGACCCGAGCCTCAATCACGACATTCTGATCATCATGCTCACCGGCATCAGCAACGCGCCGAGCAAGGTGATCGCACGTAACGCCGGGATCAAGCGCATCCTGGCCAAGCCGGTGGCCGGCTACACACTCAAGACCACCCTGGCCGACGAGCTGGCCCAGCGCCCCAACGACACCCCCGCCCAAGCCGCACCGACGCCGGTGAGCACACCACTGAACGTGCCGGCCGACTTCCGCATCCTGGTGGCCGAAGACAACAGCATCTCGACCAAGGTGATTCGCGGCATGCTCGGCAAGCTCAACCTCAAGCCGGACACTGCCAGCAACGGCGAAGAAGCCCTTAGCGCGATGAAGGCACAGCCCTACGACCTGGTGCTGATGGACTGCGAGATGCCGGTGCTCGACGGTTTCTCCGCCACCGAACAGCTGCGCGCCTGGGAAAAGAGCGAGAAGCGCCAGCGCACGCCGGTGGTGGCGCTGACCGCGCATATCCTCAGTGAACACAAGGAACGCGCGCGTGCCGTCGGCATGGATGGCCATATGTCCAAGCCGGTGGAGCTGTCGCAACTGCGCGAGCTGATCGAGCACTGGATCGCCGAACGCGAACTGCGTCGCCAGCGCGAGGTATCGTAGGGCGTACTCGCGAAGCAGTACGCCGCTGGATTCGCGCTGTGACGAAGTGCGGCGGACTGTTCGCTTCGCTACGAGCGGTCGGCGTTCCGATCCGCCCTACCTCAGTCCACCCATCTCAAGCGAGTCCCCATGGCCGATATGTTCAGCCTGTACCTGAAGATGCTGGTGCTCTACAGCCCCTTCTTCGTCCTCTCCTGCTTTATCGGCCTCAGCCGCGGCTACACCCTCAAGGAACGCAAGCGCCTGGCCTGGAAGGTGGCGCTGGCCACGCTGATCGCCAGCGTGCTGCTGTACCTGTTCGGCAAACACATCTTCACCCTGTTCGGCATCACCATCGACGCCTTCCGTATCGGCGCGGGCTCGGTACTGTTCATCTCCGCCCTCGGCATGGCCCAGGGCAAGTCGGCGGTGCAGACAGACAACGTGCAGCAGGACGTGACCATCGTACCGCTGACCATTCCCATCACCGTCGGCCCCGGCACCATCGGCGCCCTGCTGCTGATGGGCGCCAGCCAGCCGCACTGGGACGATAAGCTGGTGGCCGTGGCGGCGATCTTCCTCGCCAGCCTTACAGTGGGCGTGGTGCTGTACCTGTCCAACCAGTTCGAGCGCCTGCTCGGCGACCAGGGCCTGCAGATCGTCAGCCGTTTGATGGGCTTGTTCGTCTGCGCCCTGGCTGCGCAGATCATCTTCACCGGGGTGAAGAATTACCTGGTGCCGTAACGCCGCGATAAGCGTATGACCTGCCCCGGATTTCATCCGGGCTACGCCGCTGCTTCTGCACCATATGCTTGCAACAACGCTCTAGCTCGGTGCATTGCAACCAGCCAAGCCCTTTTCTCGCGCCTTATAAAACTTATAAGCAACTGAAAAATAAGGCTTTATAAGACCTGGCATCCTCATTGCTCTAGCGATTCCAACTTGGATACAAGATGGAATCTCGAAGCATGTCCAACGCACCTATCGCTTTCACCCTCGCGCAGTGGCAACAGGCCTACCGCGACGGCCAATCCCCTGCTGAACTGCTGCACGCCCTGCGCCTGGAACTGCGCACTGACGACAGCGCCTGGATCGCCCTGGCCAGCGAAGCGCAGCTCGATGCCCAGCTCGATGCCCTGGCAAGCGCGCTGGAAGGTGCAGCCGGCGATCTGAGCAAGCTGCCGCTGTATGGCGTGCCCTTCGCCATCAAGGACAATATCGATGCGGACGGCTGGCCCACCACCGCCGCCTGCCCCGAATTCGCCTATCTGGCCAAGGCTGACGCCACAGTAGTCGCGCGCCTGCGCGCCGCCGGCGCGATCTTGGTCGGCAAGACCAACCTCGATCAGTTCGCCACCGGTCTGGTCGGCACCCGTTCGCCTCACGGCGCGGTGCCCAACAGCTTCAACCCGGCTTACGTCAGCGGCGGTTCCAGCTCCGGTTCGGCCAGTGTGGTCGCGCGCGGCCTGGTGCCCTTCTCGCTGGGCACCGACACCGCAGGCTCGGGCCGCGTGCCGGCGGGTTTCAACAATATCGTCGGGCTCAAACCGACCAAGGGCTGGCTGCCCAACACCGGCCTGGTGCCGGCCTGCCGCACCGTCGACTGCATCTCGGTATTCGCCCTGACCGTCGGCGATGCCCTGGCCGTGGCCAACATCGCTGGCGGCTATGACGCCGCCGATGCCTACAGCCGCAAGAACCCGAACAGCGCCAAGGTCGGTATGCCGGCCCAGCCGCGCCTGGCCGTGCCGGCCAACCCCGAGTTCTTCGGCGACAGCCAGAACCAGGCCGTCTATGAGGCCGCACTGGGCAAACTGCGTGAATTGGGCGCCGAACTGGTGGAGATCGATTTCGCCCCCTTCCAGCAACTGGCCGAGCAGCTCTACTACGGCCCCTGGGTCGCCGAACGCACCGTTGCGGTGGAAGGCGTGAACCCCGAACACATCAACCCGGTGGTGCGCGGCATCGTCGACAACGGCCACAAGTACAGCGCCTGCGACGCTTACAAGGCCGAGTACATCCGCGCCGAACTGAGCCGCGTGATCAACGACGCCCTGGCCGGCTTCGACGCCATGGTGGTGCCGACCTCGCCAACCATCCGCACCCTGGCCGAGATGCAAGCCGAACCCGTGCTGTTCAACAGCCAGTTCGGCACCTACACCAACTTCACCAACCTCGCTGACCTGTCTGCCCTCGCCGTGCCGGCAGGGCTGCGCGCCGACGGCCTGCCGGCCGGCATCACCCTGCTCGCACCAGCCTGGCATGACCAGGCACTGGCCGCCTTCGGTCAGCGCTGGCAGCAGGCAGTCAATCTGCCGCTGGGCGCCACCGGCAAGCCGCTGCCAAAGCAAACCACCAGCGACAAGCCTGCACCCGGTTGCATCCGTGTCGCCGTGGTCGGCGCGCACCTGACCGGCATGCCGCTGAACTTCCAGCTCAGCACACGCGATGCGGTGCTGGTGGAGCAGGCCACCAGCACCGCGCATTACCGCCTCTATGCCCTGCCCGGTACCGTGCCGCCCAAGCCGGGCCTGGCCCGTGTGGCCGAGGACGGCGCGGCGATCATCGTCGAGCTGTGGGACGTGCCGCAGGCGCGCTTCGGTGAGTTCGTCGCCGAGATCCCGCCACCACTGGGTATCGGCAACCTGGAGCTGGCCGACGGCCGTTGGGTCAAGGGCTTTATCTGCGAGCCCTATGCGCTGGATGGCGCGCGCGACATCACCAGCTTTGGTGGTTGGCGCGCCTATATCGCCAGCACCAAGGCCTGAGCACGCTCATGCCGCGTGCTGCCGAGCGCCCAGAGAGCCTGGCCGAGCGCATCTACGCCCGGCTCAAGGACGACATCTTCGAGTTCCGCCTGATGCCCGGCGACCGCTTCTCCGAAGGCGAGGTCGCCGCGCGCATGGCGGCCAGCCGCACGCCGGTACGCCAGGCGCTGCACCGTCTGCAGCGCGAGGGTTTTCTCGACGTGCACTTTCGCAGCGGCTGGCAGGTTCGCCCGCTGGACTTCGTGCAATTCGATGAATTGTACGAGCTGCGCATCGTCCTTGAACTCGACGCCGTACGCCGACTTTGCCAGCGCCCCACGGACGAACACCCGCCTGCACTGCTGACGCTTGCGCGCACCTGGATGGTGCAAAAGGAAGACCAGTTGCAGGACGGCGTCGCCGTTTCACGCCTCGACGAAGCCTTTCATTGCCAATTACTGGAAGCCGCCGGCAATCGCGAGATGGCCCGCGTGCACCGTGAGGTCAGCGAGAAGATCCGCATTCTAAGGCGGCTGGATTTCACTCAGGCCCGACGCATCGACCTGACCTATGCAGAGCACCAGCAAATTCTCGAGGCAATCCTGATCCGTCGCTCAGAACAGGCACAGCAATTGCTCAAGGGCCATATAGAGGTCAGCAAGGCAGAGGTGCATTCGATCACCTTGCACAAGCTGTACGGCGCTCGCCAGTGCGTAGAGCCGATGCCGGAATAACCGAGCCATGACCTTCACTGCCACCAATAAAAACGCTGTCCACTTAGTCACAATTGTGAATGGAGATCGCACCATGCAACGTCGCAGCCTGATCAAGGCCTTTACCCTTTCCGCTTCCATCGCCGCCATGGGCCTGAGCTGGTCCATCCAGGCTGCCGAGACCATCAAGGTCGGCATTCTGCACTCGCTGTCCGGGACCATGGCCATCTCCGAAACCTCGCTGAAAGACATGGCGCTGATGACCATCGACGAGATCAACGCCAAGGGCGGCGTGCTCGGCAAGCAGTTGGAGCCGGTGGTGGTCGACCCGGCGTCGAACTGGCCGCTGTTCGCCGAGCGTGGCCGCCAGTTGCTGACCCAGGACAAGGTCGCGGTGACCTTCGGCTGCTGGACCTCGGTATCGCGAAAATCCGTGCTGCCGGTCTATGAAGAGCTCAACGGCCTGCTGTTCTACCCGGTGCAGTACGAAGGCGAAGAGATGTCGCCGAACGTGTTCTACACCGGTGCAGCGCCAAACCAGCAGGCGATCCCGGCGGTGGAATACCTGCTCAGCGAAGACGGCGGCGCCGCCAAGCGTTTCTTCCTGCTCGGCACCGACTACGTCTACCCGCGCACCACCAACAAGATCCTGCGCGCCTTCCTCAACAGCAAGGGCATCGCCGACAAGGACATCGAAGAGGTCTACACCCCCTTCGGTCATAGCGACTATCAAACCATCGTCGCCAACATCAAGAAGTTCTCCGCTGGCGGCAAGACTGCCGTGGTTTCCACTGTGAACGGCGACTCCAACGTACCGTTCTACAAGGAACTGGCCAACCAGGGCCTGGAAGCCACCGAAGTGCCGGTAGTGGCCTTCTCCGTGGGTGAGGAAGAACTGCGCGGCATCGACACCAAGCCACTGGTCGGCCACCTGGCGGCCTGGAACTACTTCCAGTCCGTGGAGAACCCGGTCAACGAGAAATTCGTCGCCAACTGGAAAGCCTACGCCAAGGCCAAGAAGCTGCCGAACGCCGACACCGTGGTGACCAACGACCCGATGGAAGCCACCTACGTGGGCATCCACATGTGGGCGCAGGCCGTCGAGAAGGCCGGCACCACCGACGTCGACAAGGTGCGTGAAGCCATGGCCGGCCAGGAATTCGCGGCCCCGAGCGGCTTCACCCTGAAGATGGACGAGAAGAACCACCACCTGCACAAGCCGGTGATGATCGGCGAGATCCAGGAAGACGGTCAGTTCTCCGTGGTCTGGGAAACCGAAGGCCCGATCCGCGCCCAGCCGTGGAGCCCGTACATCGAAGGCAACGACAAGAAAGCCGATACCCCGGTGAAGTCGAACTGATTCTACGGTTCTCACCCGCTGTAAACCTGTAGGAGCTGGCTTGCCAGCGATCACCCTGATCGCCCGCAAGCGGGCTCCTACAGGCCATCAAGGACCCCCTTATGCCCACTGCCCTTACCCGGATTCTCCTGAGCCTGCTGCTGTTGCTGCCACTGGCGGCGCAGGCTGGCGAGGCCGACGATTTCGTCGCCGCCAACGCCAGCAAGCAGGCCAAACTGCTGCAGGACTGGGCCGCCGCGCCCAGCCCCGAGCGTATGCCACTGTTGCAAGCCCTGCGGCAGGGCCGCGTCGGCAGCGATGCCGACAAACGCGCCTTCATCGAACAGGACGGCACCTGGCAGGCCGCCGATGGCGCAGCCGAAGCCAATGGCACGCCACGCAAGCTGCGCCTGAACAACCGCCTGCGCGGCCTGATCGCCTTCGCCGTGGCCAGCCATCAATTGCTCGATGACGACGCCGCCGTGCGCCTCGCTGCCGCCAAGCAACTGCAACGCAACACACCGCCAGCGTTGCTGCCCTTGCTGGAAAGCCGCCAAAGCATGGAAGCCGACGAGAACGTGCGTGACGCCATCACCCTGGCCCTGGCCAACCTGCAGCTGGAGGCCAGCGACCCGACCGTGCGTCTGGCTGCCGTGGAGCGTCTGGGCAAGACCGGCGACCCGCTGGCCCGCACCCGCCTGCAAAGTCTGCTCGATGGCGAAGAAAGCGACACCGCCGTGCGCGCCGCCGCCGAGCAGAGCCTGGCTCAAGTGAAGAACAAACTGCTGATCGGCGAACTGCTCGGCCAGGCCTTCAGTGGCCTGTCGCTGGGTTCGATTCTGCTGCTCGCCGCCCTCGGTCTGGCCATCACCTTCGGCCTGCTCGGGGTGATCAACATGGCCCACGGCGAAATGCTGATGCTGGGCGCCTACACCACCTACGTGGTGCAGCTGAGCTTCCAGCGCCTGGCCCCCGAATACCTCACGCTCTACCCACTGGCCGCGTTGCCGATCGCCTTTCTGGTCACCGCCTGCATCGGCATGGCCCTGGAGCGCACGGTGATCCGCCATCTCTACGGTCGCCCGCTGGAAACCTTGCTGGCCACCTGGGGTATCAGCCTGATCCTGATTCAACTGGTACGCGTCACCTTCGGTGCGCAGAACGTCGAAGTGGCCAACCCGGCCTGGCTGTCTGGTGGCATGCAGGTGCTGCCGAACCTGGTGCTGCCCTACAACCGCATCGTCATTATCGGCTTCGCCTTGTTCGTCGTGGTTCTGACCTGGCTGCTGCTGAACAAGACACGCCTGGGCCTGAACGTGCGCGCGGTAACCCAGAACCGCAATATGGCCGCCTGCTGCGGCGTGCCCACCGGACGCGTGGACATGCTGGCCTTCGGTCTCGGTTCGGGCATCGCCGGCCTCGGCGGCGTGGCCCTGAGCCAGATCGGCAACGTCGGCCCGGACCTCGGTCAGAGCTACATCATCGACTCCTTCCTGGTGGTGGTACTCGGCGGCGTCGGCCAACTGGCCGGTAGCGTGCTGGCCGCCTTCGGCCTGGGCGTGGTGAACAAGTTCCTAGAACCGCAGATCGGCGCCGTGCTCGGCAAGATCCTCATCCTCGCGCTGATCATCCTGTTCATCCAGAAACGCCCGCAAGGCCTTTTCGCTCTCAAAGGACGGGTGATCGACTGATGACCAGCGACCGTTATTGCGCCAACGGGCGTAGGGCTGGTGAAACCCACCAGACAGACCGAACGCCATCACTGCAGCGGCGGGTTGCACCCGCCCCACGGGCTTAAAGGACGAGTGATCGACTGATGAATGCGATAAATCAAACGCTGCTGGCCCGTGCCAGCGCCAAGCTCGGCCCGCAGGTTTCACTGGCCATCGGCCTGCTGGTGCTGGCCGTGCTGCTGGCCATGCCACTGCTGCACCTGTTGCCGGCCGACCATGCCCTGCACGTCTCGGCCTATTCGCTGACCCTGGTGGGCAAGATCCTCTGCTACGCCATCGTCGCCCTGGCGCTGGACCTGGTCTGGGGCTACGCCGGCATGCTGTCGCTGGGCCACGGCCTGTTCTTCGCCCTCGGCGGCTACGCCATGGGCATGTACCTGATGCGCCAGAGTGCCGGTGACGGCCTGCCGGCCTTTATGAGCTTCCTCGCCTGGAGCGAGCTGCCCTGGTACTGGTACGGCACCTCCAGCTTCCTCTGGGCCATGTGCCTGGTGGTGCTGGCGCCCGGTCTGCTGGCGCTGGTGTTCGGCTTCTTCGCCTTCCGCTCGCGGATCAAGGGCGTGTACTTCTCGATCATGACCCAGGCGCTGACCTTCGCCGGCATGCTCCTGTTCTTCCGCAACGAAACCGGCTTCGGCGGCAACAACGGCTTTACCGGCTTCACCCGCATCCTCGGCTTCGACATCACCGCGCAGAGCACTCGCGCGGCGCTGTTCTTCGCCACCGTGGTGTTGCTGGTGGGCAGCCTGTACCTGGGCTTTCGCCTGGCACGCAGCAAGTTCGGCCGGGTGCTCACGGCCCTGCGTGACGCCGAGAACCGCCTGATGTTCTGCGGCTACGACCCACGCGGCTACAAGCTGTTCATCTGGGTATTGAGTGCAGTGCTGTGCGGCCTGGCCGGCGCGCTATACGTGCCGCAGGTGGGCATCATCAACCCCAGCGAAATGGCGCCGACGCAGTCCATCGAAGCTGCCGTATGGGTCGCCCTGGGCGGTCGCGGCACGCTGATCGGCCCGCTGCTTGGCGCCGGCCTGGTCAATGGCATGAAGAGCTGGTTCACCGTGGCCTTCCCGGAATACTGGCTGTTCGCCCTGGGCGCGCTATTCATCGTCGTCACCCTGTTCCTGCCAAGAGGCGTCGTCGGCCTGTTGAAGAAGGAGAAGGATCAATGAAAGCCACACCGGTCTCTGAAACCATGCTCGAAGCCGCCTTCGACCCTACCGGCCTGGCGCTGGACACCGGCAAGAACGTCGGTAAGGGCGTAAACGTCCGCCATGGCACCATCCTCACCCTGGAAGACATCAACGTCAGCTTCGATGGCTTCAAGGCGCTGACCAACCTGACGCTGTATATCGGCGTCGGTGAGCTGCGTTGCATCATCGGCCCCAACGGCGCCGGCAAGACCACCATGATGGACGTGATCACCGGCAAGACCCGGCCGGACAACGGCGTGGCCTACTTCGGCGAACAGTACGACCTCACCAGCATGAGCGAAGTGCAGATCGCCCAGGCCGGCATCGGCCGCAAGTTCCAGAAGCCCACGGTGTTCGAAGCGCTGACGGTGTTCGAGAACCTGGAACTGGCGCAGAAGACCAACAAATCGGTATGGGCCAGCCTGCGCGCCAGACTCAGCGGCGAGCAGAAGGATCGTATCGAGGAAGTGCTCAATACCATCCGCCTGGAAGCCTCGCGCAACCGTCCGGCTGGCCTGCTCTCCCATGGCCAGAAGCAGTTCCTCGAGATCGGCATGCTGTTGATGCAGGAGCCACACCTGCTACTGCTCGATGAGCCGGTGGCAGGCATGACCGACGCCGAGACCGAGTTCACCGCCGAGCTGTTCAAGTCGCTGGCACGCAAGCACTCGCTGATGGTGGTGGAGCACGACATGGGCTTCGTCGGCTCCATCGCCGACCATGTCACCGTGCTGCACCAGGGCAGCGTGCTGGCCGAAGGCTCGCTGGAGCAGGTACAGAACGACGAGCGGGTGATCGAGGTTTATCTCGGTCGGTAAATACCGAGGATCGCGAGCAAGGCTAGGCGCCCCCGCCGCTTCTACACGGGCAGCGCTGAACCTGTAGGAGCGAGCTTGCTCGCGATATCGATCGACCAGACTCCACAGAATTACGAGGCGCCACATGCTCCAAGTCGAAAAACTGCATCAATATTACGGCGGCAGCCACATCCTCCGTGGCCTGTCGTTCGACGTGAAGGTCGGCGAAGTCACCTGCCTGCTCGGCCGCAACGGCGTGGGCAAGACCACCTTGCTCAAATGCCTGATGGGCCTGATCCCGGCCAAGGACGGCAGCGTGCAATGGGAAGGCAAGGCCATCACCGGCTTCAAACCGCACCAGCGCGTACACGCAGGCATCGCCTACGTGCCACAGGGCCGCGAGATCTTCGGCCGCCTCACGGTAGAGGAAAACCTGCTGATGGGCCTGTCGCGCTTTCCCGGCAGCCAGGCCAAGGCCGTGCCGGAATTCATCTACGAGCTGTTCCCGGTGCTGCGCGAAATGAAGCATCGCCGTGGCGGCGACCTGTCCGGTGGTCAGCAGCAACAGCTGGCCATCGGTCGCGCGCTGGCCAGCCAGCCGCGCCTGTTGATCCTCGACGAGCCCACCGAAGGCATCCAGCCCTCGGTGATCAAGGAGATCGGCGTGGTGATCAAGAAGCTCGCCGCTCGCGGCGACATGGCCATCCTGCTGGTCGAACAGTTCTACGACTTCGCCGCCGAACTGGCAGACCAGTACCTGGTGATGAGCCGTGGCGAGATCGTCCAGCAGGGCCGTGGCGAGAACATGGAAGCGGATGGTGTACGAGGGTTGGTGGCGATCTGATGCGGAACGTAGGGCGGGTGTAACCCGCCAGAAATATCCGGGGTGTCCATTGGTGGGCTGAAGCCCACCCTACGGCAGGCGAGCGATTTGTAGGGTGGGCTTTAGCCCACCGAAATCGAAGAGCCGCAACGGCCTTAATTCGGTCACGCAGGGTGGGCGACGCCTCACCCGCCCACCAACCAGTTACTCGGTGAAATCCGATCCCTCGCGCAGCAACTGGCGTTTCACGCTCTCAAGATGCAGGTGAGCACTTTCGGCGTTGCCCTGCAGCATCTGCCGGCAGGCCGCACTGGCAATCGCTGGCGTCACCGCTTTCAGCGGCCGACCGCTGGCCATGGCCTTGAGCTGCACCTCAGCGGCGCGCTCCAGGTAGTAGAGGTCGTCCCAGGCCTCGGCAATGCTAGGCCCCAGCACCAGCGGGCCATGGTTCTTCAGCATCAGCACATCGGCATCACCTGCCGCACGGGCGATGCGCTCTCCCTCGGCGTAGTTCAGGGCAAGGCCCTGATAATCCTCGTCCACCGCCAGGCGCTCGTAGAACTTCAACGCCGTCTGCCCGACCCAGACAAAGGGCTCGCCCTCCAGCATGCACAGCGCCGTGGCGTTGGGCATATGGGTGTGGAAAGCTGCCGTGGCGCGCGGGTTGAGGCGGTGCAACTGGGCATGGATAAAGAACGCCGTGGCCTCCGGGCGGCCCTCACCTAGCACCACGCGTCCGTCAAAATCGCAGATCAGCAGCGAGGACGCTGTAACCTCGGCGAAGGCCAGGCCATAAGGGTTGACCAGAAACAGCTCGGGCCGCCCGGGCACCACCACGGAAAAGTGGTTGCAGATGCCCTCGCCCATGCCGAGGCGTGCAGCCATGCGAAAGCAGGCGGCCAGGTCGATACGCGCCTGGGCGATCGCGGCGCTGTTCAGGCCCTCAGTGGACACCAGCGGGGCGGTGTTGATTTCGAATGCGTGGGCCATGGTTTCACTCCTGAAAACGGATGCCTCCAGCCTAGCCTGTACACATCAAGCGCCTAGGGACAGTTGCTCGGTGTCGGTGAGCCAGACGCTCTGACTCAGCCACTTCCGGTATCTGGCCCTACGGCAATCAGGCGCTTTGTTCCTATGGTGCAGGCATCCGCAACGGCCAGCCCGAGGTCATCATGAGCACACCGATCAGCAACCAGTACGTCCACGATCTGGATCGCCAGCACGTCTTTCATTCCTGGTCGACCCAGGGCGCCCTCAACCCGCTGGTGATTGCCGGCGGCGAGGGCTGCACGCTGTGGGACTACGACGGCAAACGCTACCTCGACTTCAGCAGCCAGCTGGTCAACACCAATATCGGCCACCAGCACCCGAAGGTGATCGCCGCCATCCAGGAACAGGCCGGCAGCCTGGTGACCATCGCCCCGGCCACCGCCAACCTGATGCGTGGCGAAGCCGCCAAGCGCATCCTCGCCCGCGCGCCGGCCGGATTCTCCAAGGTGTTCTTCACCAACGCCGGGGCCGATGCCAACGAGAACGCCATGCGCATGGCGCGCCTGTACACCGGTCGCGACAAGATCCTCTCCGCCTACCGCTCCTACCACGGCAGCACCGGCGCGGCCATCGTCGCCACCGGTGATCCACGCCGGGTGCCCAACGAATACGCCCGGGGCCACGTGCACTTCTTCAACCCCTACCTCTACCGCACCGAGTTCAATGCGGCGAACGAAGAAGAAGAATGCGCGCGTGCCCTGCAGCACCTGCGCCGGGTCATCGAATGTGAGGGGCCGGGCGCCATCGCCGCTATCCTGCTGGAGAGCATTCCCGGCACCGCAGGCATTCTGGTACCGCCGAAAGGCTATATGCAGGGCGTGCGCAAGCTGGCCGACGAGTTCGGCATCATGCTCATCCTCGATGAAGTGATGGCCGGTTTCGGCCGCACCGGCAGTTGGCTGGCGCTCGAGCATTTCGACGTGGTGCCGGATCTGATCGTCTTCGCCAAGGGCGTCAACTCCGGCTATGTGCCGGCCGGTGGAGTGATGATTTCCAAGCCGATCTGCGAGCACTTCGACAACCACTTCTTCCCCGGCGGCCTGACCTACTCAGGCCACCCGCTGGCCATGGCCGCCATCGTCGCCACGCTGGATGCGATGAGCGAAGAAGGCATGGTGGAGAACGCCCGTAATATCGGCGCACAAGTGCTCGGCCCGGGCCTGAAGAAACTGGCCGAACGCTACCCGATGATCGGCGAGGCGCGTGGTGTCGGCCTGTTCTGGGCACTGGAATTCGTCAGCGATGTGCAGAAGAAGACGCCGATGCCGGCGCCGGTGATGCAGGAAATAAAGGCGGCGCTGACCGCGCGCGGGCTGCTCAGCTTCGTGGTGGAGAACCGCATCCATGTGGTGCCGCCGTGCATCGTCAACGCCGCGCAGGTAAACGAGGCGCTGGCGATCTTCGACGAGGTGTTCGCCCTGTTCGCACCGCGTTTTGCCTGACTCTGTCCGGGCCGCAGACAGCCCCCTCTCCCATTTATTGGGGGCACGCCTAGTGGAGAGGGTTGGGGAGAGGGCAAGTACGGCAGATAGGAGTCGCCGGCAAACCCTCTCCCCCGCCCCTCTCCCGCAAGCGGGAGAGGGGAGACAAGCGATCATAACCCCGCCAACACCTCACCCAGTTTCTGCACGCCCGGCCGAATGCGCTCGGCATCGATGGCATGGAACCCCAGGCGCATGAAGTTGGTCGGCGCCGCACCGTCGCCGAGGAAGAACTGCGCCCCGGATTCGATCAGCACGCTCTGCTGCGCCGCCGCCCAGGCCAGGCGCTGGGTATCGACACCGCGTGGCGCAGCCAGCCAGCAGGCGCTGGCACCGGGGCTGCCCATCGGCTGGCAATCGCTCAGGTCGCTGCGCAGCGCCTGATAGAGCAGCTCGCGACGACGACAATGCTCCTCGCGAAAACGCCGCAGGTGCGCGTCATAATGCCCCTGGGCGAGAAAATCGGCGAGCATGCGCTGGTTGTTCAGCGGTGGGTGGCGGTACATCAGCCGGCGCAGTGCGCGCAGTTCGTCGATCAGTTCAGCGTCGGCGACCATGTAGCCGATCCGCAGCCCCGGCGAGAAGGCCTTGGATAGGCTGCTCAGGTAGATCACCCGACCACTGCTGTCGCTGGCCTTGAGCGCCGGCAGCGGGTGGTTGTCGAGATTGAATTCGGCGTCGTAGTCGTCCTCGATCAGCACCTGGTCGTACTCGCGCACCTGCCGCAGCAGTTGCTCGCGCCGGGCCGCACTCATCGCCACGCCGGTAGGTACCTGGTGCCCCGGCGTCACGTAGAGGTACTGGCAGTCATCCAGGCGCCGGTCCACCACCAGGCCCTGATCGTCGACATCCTGCAGATGCACCTTGGCGCCATGCAGGTCGAAGATGCTCGCCGCGTCGCGAAAACCCGGGTTCTCTACCCCAACGCGCACCCCGCGTGCCATCAGCAGGCTGGCCAGCAGGTACAGCGCGTTCTGCGAACCGAGGGTAACCAGTATCTCGTCGGCGCGCGCCCAGATGCCGCGCTTGGGCAGCACGCGGGTGCGCAGCTGCTCGATCAGTTGCTCATCGTCACGGTCGAAACGGTCACCCAGCCAACCCTGGTCGCGCTCGCCGCTGAGGTTCTTGCGCGACACCTCGCGCCAGCGCTCCAGCGGGAACAGCTCGCTGATCGGCTGGCCGTAGATGAAGGGGTAAGTGAAGCGGCTCCAGTTGCTCGGACGCAGCACGCCGTGCTTCAAACTGGGCTGCATGCGAAAGCGCGCGGCCCAATCCGGGGCAGTGGCGGCGCTGCTGTCGTCCGACGGTTCCGGCTTGCGCAGCGGCGTCATGCGCAACACCGCCTCGCCCGCCTGCCCGCAATAGTCCGGGTGCAGGTAGTAGCCACTGCGCGGGCGGCTGATCAGGTAGCCGTTGTCGAGCAGGCTCTCGTAGACCAGTGCCACGGTGTTACGTGAGACCGACAGCTGCTGGGACAGCTTGCGGCATGACGGCAGCGGCTCGTCGGCAGGGAAACCGCCACCGAGAATGGCCGACACCAGCGACTCGCGAAGCTGCTCCTGAAGGCCGCGCTGACGGTCGAAATCGAGGTGGTAGAAGTGATCGATCATGGCGCCCTCCAACAGCCAAACAACCCTGTGATGTAGCAAGTAGCGCGCCACTGTCACTGGCCAGAACAAAGGCCGGAACTGCCCCTATCGCCGGCTCGCCACGCGTCTCTAAGGTGAAAACGAAACCGCCGCCGAGCGGCCTGGACAACCCTTGTCGACACCTCTGGAGCACGCCCATGAAGCCATCGAACACCGATTCCAAACCCTTCGGCCTGCTGCGCAAGCTGGCCCTGGCCAGTTGCCTGGTCGGCGCCTCGCTGAGCGCCCATGCCGACCTCGACGACATCAAGTCCAAAGGCGTGATGACCGTCGCCACCGAGGATGACTACGCGCCGTTCAACTTCATCGTCGATGGCAAGCCGGAAGGTTTTCACAAGGAACTGCTGGAAGACCTGAAGACCTACGCCAAGGCGCAGGGCTTCGACGTGAAGCAGGAAATACTGCCCTGGACCGGCCTGCTCGCCTCGGTTTCGTCCGGCCAGTACGACATGGCCTTCACCGGCGCCCTGGTCACCGACGACCGCCTGCGCGTGTTCAACTTCGCCCCGCCTTTCGCCTCGGCGCAGCACTTCTACGTCAAGCGCGCCGGCGACGACAGCCTCAGTGACATCGCCAGCCTGTGCGGCAAGACCGTCGGCCTGCAGGCCGGCAGCGCCCTGCTCGCGCGCCTGCCGGAATTGAAGAAGATGATGGAAGCGGAGGGCTGCAAGATCGGCACGGTGACCGAATATCCGTCCTACCCGGAAGCCTACGCGGATCTGGCCAACGGCCGCCTGGACTACGTGATCAACGCGCTGATTTCGGTCAACGACCTGGTCAAGACCCGCGGCGACACCTTCGCCAAGGGCGTCGCCGTGTCCGGCGACGGCTTTGCCGCCTGGCCAGTACCGAAGAGCAGCCCCGAGCTGCTGGAGTTCCTCACCGGCTTCATGACCGAGGTGCGCGACAGCGGTCGCCTGGCCGAGCTGCAGACCAAGTGGTTCGGCGAAGCCTTCCCGGCCATGCCCAAGGAGCCGATCACCAAGGTCGAGCAGTTCCACGAACTGGCCGGCATGTGACACCGGGCCGAGGCCAAGCCTCTGGCATGGCCTCGTAGGGTACGCCGTGCGCACCAGCGTCAACGGTATCGGCGCACCCTGCATGCTCATCACCAACGCACTGCCACCTATCAGGGACAGGGCCAGCCCTGGCCCTCACCTTGCTTGCAACAGCCCACCACTTTTCTAGGAGCCCGACATGAACGGACAAGCCTGGTTATTGCTGCTCGAAGGCGCCTGGACGACTCTGTGGATCTCCTCGATCGCCATCGCCCTGGGCGTGGTCATCGGCCTGGGCATTGCCCTGCTGCGCATGGCGCGCATTCCTTTCGTGGAGCAGGCGCTGGTGCTCTACGTGAGCCTGGCCCGCGCCACGCCGCTGGTCACCCTGGTGCTGTTCATCTTCCTCTCGGCACCGACTTTCGGCCTGGCCATGGATCGCAACACGGCGGCGATCCTCGCCCTCACCCTGAACACCGCGGCCTTCAACGCCGAGGTCTGGCGCACAGCGTTCATCAGTTTCTCCCGCGAGCAGAAGGAAGCGGCACTGGCCTGCGGCATGACCAACGGCGTGTTCTTCCGCCGCATCATGCTGCCGCAGATGATCACCAGCAGCCTGCCCGGCCTGGTCAACGAGATGTCCTTCCTGATCAAGAGCAGCCCGGCCATCGCGGTGATCGGCATCGTCGACCTGACCCGCGTGACCAACCGCATCAGCGCCGTGACCTACGAGCCGCTGCCACCGATTCTCGCTGCCGCCCTGCTGTACATGCTGATCATCGGCGTGCTGCTCAAGGTGCAGGCTATCGCCGAGAAGAAAGCCAACCGACTGGCCATGTGAGGACGCGACCATGACCGAATGGAGCATCATCTGGGAGGCGCGCGGCGCCTTCCTCAACGGCGCACTCAACACCCTGATCCTGTTCGCCCTGTCGGTACTGGCGGCCTTCGTCATCGGCTGCTTCAGCGTCTACCTGCTGGAGCGCCGCAACTGGCTGTCGACCGTGCTGCGCGGGGCGATCAACCTGATGCGCATGCTGCCCTTCCTGGTACTGGCTTACCTGCTCTACTACGGCCTGCCGGCTCTGGGCATCAAACCCAGCGCCTGGGGCGCGGGCCTGGTGGCGCTGGCCATTTATCACGCGGCGTACTTCGCCGAGATCCTGCGCGGCGCGCGCCTGGTGCTGCCGCTCGGTCAGGTCGAGGCGGCCAAGGCCCATGGCTTCCGCCCCGGTCGCCTGTACTGGCGGATCATCCTGCCGCAACTGGTGATCCGCACCCGTCCGCTGCTCGGCAACCAGCTGATCTACGCACTCAAGGACACCGCCTTTCTCACCATCATCACCGTGCAGGAACTGACCGCTGCGGCCAACTCGGTGCAAGCCACCTACTTCATCCCCAGCGAGGCGTTCATCGTGGTCATCGCCCTGTACTGGATCATCAGCATCTGCCTGGAACTGGCGCTCAAGTGGGCGAGCCGGTTCGGCGCCAAACGAGGTTTCGAACATGCCTGACATCCCTGCGGTACAGATCGACAATCTTTCCAAGAGCTTCGACGGTGTCGAAGTGCTGCGCGACATCTCGTTGACCGTGAACAAGGGCGAAGTGGTCAGCGTGCTGGGCTCCTCCGGTTCAGGCAAATCCACCCTGCTGCGCTGTATCAACTGGCTCGAAGAGCCGGATCGCGGCAGTATTCACATTGCCGGCCAGCGCATCGGCGTCGACGCCCAGGGCAAGCGCATGAACAACCGCGACCTGGCGGCGATTCGCGCCAAGACCGGTATGGTGTTCCAGAGCTTCAACCTGTGGCCGCATCTGAACGTGCTGCAGAACGTCATGGAAGCACCGATGCAGGTGAAGAAGATGCGCAAGGACGAAGCCCGCGCCATCGCCCAGACGCTGCTGGAAAAGGTCGGCATGGAACAGAAGGCCGAGGCCTTTCCCTACACCCTCTCCGGCGGGCAGAAGCAGCGCGTGGCGATAGCCCGTGCCCTGGCCATGAGCCCGGAGGTGATCCTGTTCGACGAGCCGACCTCGGCACTCGACCCGGAGCGGGTCGGCGAAGTGCTGACGGTGATGAAAAACCTCTCCAGCGAGGGCTACACCATGATCGTGGTCACCCACGAAATGGAATTCGCCCGCGCGGTGTCCGATCAGGTGGTGTTCCTGGAAAAGGGCCTGCTGATCGAGAAATCCGCCCCGGAGAAGTTCTTCACCAACCCGGAAACCGAACGCGTGCGCAAGTTCCTCGAACTTTCCGCATGACCCTCGCCGGCACGCAGCCGGCGAGCCAACCGCTAGTAACGAAACGAGGTTATCCATGAGCAAGGTGGCATTCATCACAGGCGCGACATCCGGTTTCGGCCGCGCCACGGCACGACGCTTCGCCGAGGCCGGCTGGATCCTGGTACTCAGCGGCCGACGCCTGGAGCGCCTGGAAGAGCTGAAGGCCGAGTTGCAGGACAAGGTACCAGTGCACATCGCCGCGCTCGACGTGCGCGATGCTGCTGCGGTGAAGGCGCTGGTCGACGGCCTGCAAGCGCCCTTCGACCGTATCGACGTGCTGGTCAACAACGCAGGCCTGGCGCTGGCTCCGGAGGCTGCGCAGAAGGTCGCCCTGGAAGACTGGCACACCATGATCGACACCAACGTCACCGGCCTGGTCAACGTCACCCATGCGGTGCTGCCCAAGCTGCTGGCAATCGGCAAGGGCACCAGCATCATCAACATCGGCTCGGTGGCCGGCGAATGGCCCTACCCGGGCGGCCACGTGTATGGCGCCACCAAGGCCTTCGTCAAACAGTTCAGCTTCAACCTGCGTTGCGACCTGGTATCCACCGGCGTGCGCGTCACCGACATCGCCCCCGGCATGGCCGAAACCGAGTTCACCCTGGTACGCACCAAGGGCAACCAGGCTGCCTCCGACGCGCTGTACGGCAGCACCACGCCGCTGACCGCCGAGGACATCGCCGAGCAGATCTTCTACGTCGCCACCCTGCCCGACCATATCAACATCAACCGTCTGGAAATCATGCCGAGCCGCCAGGCCTGGTCGCCCTTCGCCGTCGACCGCGATTGAAGGTCATAGCTCACCGTAGGGCGGGTGCAACCCGCCAGACCACCCGTGTCTGGTGATGCCCCTGCCCTACGCCCACAACACCCGCAACAGACTCCCCAGCGACAGCAGCACCAGCAGCCCACCGACCAGCACCCGCAGCGGTAACGGCTGCCAGCGCGGATGCAGCCACTGGCCAAGCAGGTTGCCGGCCAGCGCCGGCAATGCCAGCTCCAGCGCCAGCCGCCACAGCGCGCCGTTCAGCACACCCGCAAGGCCCAGTCCGATTAGCGCAGCGCCACTGCTGGCCAGAAAGAACAGCACCGCCGTACCGCGCAACTGGCGTGCATCGAGGCCACTGCGCAGCAGGTAGATCATCAAGGGCGGGCCGCCAGCCGAAGCCATGGTAGTCGCCAGCCCTGATGCCAGGCCCGCCAACCAGGCCATGCTCTGACCCACCGGTGTGGCAACGGACGGCCGCCATAACACCAGCATGCCCCCGCATAAACAGAGCACCGCCACCAGCGGCGCCATGATGTGGGCAGGCAACCACAGCAACAGCCAGGCACCCAGCGGCACCGCCAGCAGCATGCCGACCAACAGACGCCCCAGCACGCGCCCATGCACGACACGCAGCGCCGCCGGCCACAGTGTCACGCTGCAGGCCACATCGAGAATCAGCGCCACCGGCACCGCTTCCGCAGGCGGCAGTCGCAGCATCAGTCCGAGCGCCATCAACATGGCGAAACCGAAGCCGCTATAGCCGCGCACCAACCCGGCGGCAAAGGCGATAAAAGTGAACATGAGCACTCCGCACGAATCGACGCCCCACTCTAGAGCTGGCCAGCCGCGAGAAGGCAGAGCCAGATACGGCAGTGCGACTGGCCACCGCCGCAAACAGCGTAATGCGCACCGAATTGGTTCAGGGCACGCCTCTTGCTTGCCCACTCGGTCAACTATCCTGCGGAACCGCTGCCTCAACATGAATCTGCCTGCCGCCCTGTTCACGCCAAGCTGGCCTGCCGAGCTGGAGCTGGCCTACGCGCGCCACGGCGAACGCACCACTCCAGTGCAGAGACGCCACCTAGGCCCATTAAGAGTGCAGAAGCACCTGTATGCCGAAGGCCCGGAGGTGTGCCAGCACATCATCGTCCACCCGCCCGGCGGCATTGCCGGCGGCGACGTTCTGGACATCAGCGCCCATGCCGGCGAGAACACCTGGGTGCAGCTCACCAGCCCCGGAGCGGCCAAGTGGTATCGCGCGGCCGGGGTCGCTCGGCAGGATCTGCACCTGCGCGTCGACGCTGGCGCGACCTTGGAATGGCTACCGCAGGAAACCATCATCTACGCTGGCGCCCAGGCCGAACTGCACACGCAGATCGACCTGCACGGCGACGCTCGCCTGTTCTACTGGGATATCGTCGCCCTCGGCCGCCCCGCTGCCGACGAGCGCTTTGCCAGTGGCCACTTTGAGGCCGCGCTGGACGTCCGCCGTGACGGCAAGCTGCTCTGGCACGAACGCCAGCGTGTTGCCGGTGGCGACGGTCTGCTCGATTCACCTATCGGCCTCAACGGCCAGCCGGTGTTTGCCACCCTGCTGATCAGCGCCGATGTAGACAGTGATTTGCTGGAGCGCTGCCGGGAGCTGAAGATCGACGGTGTACGCGGTGACCTCAGCCAGCTCGCGGGCCTGCTGATCGCGCGCTGCCTGGCCAGCGAAGCGCTCAAGGCGCGTGCCTGGCTGATCGAACTCTGGCGCCTGCTGCGCCCGGCAATGCTGGGGCGCGAAGCAGTGCCACCGCGAATCTGGAGCACATGAGCACAACGGACATGTAGGAGCCGGCTTGCCGGCGATCGACAGAGGCCTGATCGCCGGCAAGCCGGCTCCTACAAATTGCAGTACAGCCACGCCAGAGTGGAACAGCACACGCCGCGTTCCACCCAGCGACCGAAGCACTATTGCGGACAAGGCACAGCCTTGCCGCTCCAAGACTGGAGCCGTCATGGATTTGTCACCAAGAGAAAAAGACAAGCTGCTGATCTTCACCGCCGGCCTGGTGGCCGAGCGCCGCCTGGCGCGTGGGGTGAAGCTGAATTACCCGGAGGCCATGGCTTACATCTCTGCCGCCCTGCTCGAAGGCGCGCGCGACGGCCAGACAGTCGCCGAACTGATGCATTTCGGCACAACCCTGCTGGCCCGCGATCAGGTGATGGAGGGTGTGCCGGAGATGATCCCGGAGATCCAGATCGAAGCCACCTTCCCCGACGGCACCAAGCTGGTGACCGTGCACCAACCGATCGCCTGAACCATGAATTTCGACATAGTGAATGCCGGCGAAGCCGACCTGCCCGGCATTCTCGCCATCCACAACGACGCGGTGCAGCACACCACGGCGATCTGGAACGAGACCCTGGTGGATCTCGCCAACCGCCGCGCCTGGCTGGCCGAGCGCACGGCGGCCGGCTTCCCGGTACTGGTCGCACATGACGCCGCCGGCGAGGTAGTCGGCTACGCCAGCTACGGCACCTGGCGCACCATCGAAGGTTTTCGTCAGACCGTCGAACACTCGGTCTACGTGCGCGCCGACCAACGCGGCCAGGGCCTCGGCCCGATACTAATGCAGGCGCTGATCGAACGCGCCCGCATCGCCAACCTGCACGTCATGGTCGCCGCCATCGAGTCGGAAAATGTCGCCTCGATCCGCCTGCACCAGCGCCTCGGCTTCGTCACCACCGGACAGATGCCCCAGGTCGGCCGCAAGTTCGGCCGTTGGCTGGATCTGACTTTCATGCAATTGATTCTGGAGTGAGCACCCCATGATTCCCGGCGAATACCAGATTGCCGACGGCGAGATCGAGCTCAATGCCGGTCGCCGTACCCTGACCCTTTCCGTGGCCAACAGCGGCGACCGACCGATCCAGGTCGGCTCGCACTACCACTTCTTCGAAACCAATGACGCCCTGCTGTTCGACCGCGCCAGTACTCGCGGTATGCGCCTGAATATCCCGGCCGGTACTGCCGTGCGCTTCGAGCCGGGTCAGAGCCGTGAAGTGGAACTGGTCGATCTGGCCGGTGCGCGCCGAGTGTTCGGCTTCGCCGGCCGGGTTATGGGCGACCTGGATTGAGGTGAATCGTGTAGGAGCGGCTTTAGCCGCGATAACGATTTCGCGGCTAAAGCCGCTCCTACAGAAGAACCGCAGCGCCTCATCCTCTGACAGACAAACACGCGCCAGCCTTCGCGCCACTAGGGAAGCGAATATGAAAATCAGCAGACAAGCCTACGCCGACATGTTCGGCCCCACCGTCGGCGACAAGGTGCGCCTGGCCGATACCGACCTGTGGATCGAAGTCGAAAAGGACTTCACCACCTACGGTGAAGAAGTGAAATTCGGCGGCGGCAAGGTGATCCGCGACGGCATGGGCCAGGGTCAACTGTGCGCCGCCGATGTGGTCGACACGCTGATCACCAACGCCCTGATCATCGACCACTGGGGCATCGTCAAGGCCGACGTCGGCCTCAAGGACGGGCGCATCGCTGCTATCGGCAAGGCCGGCAACCCGGATATCCAGCCCGATGTGACCATCGCCATCGGCGCTGGCACCGAGGTGATCGCTGGCGAAGGCATGATCCTCACCGCCGGCGGCATCGACACCCATATCCACTTCATCTGCCCGCAGCAGATCGAAGAAGCGCTGATGAGCGGCGTCACCACCATGATCGGCGGCGGCACGGGACCTGCCACCGGCACCAACGCCACCACCTGCACCTCCGGGCCCTGGCACATGGCGCGCATGCTGCAGGCCGCCGATGCCTTCCCGATGAACCTGGGCTTCACCGGCAAGGGCAACGCCTCGCTGCCCGAGCCCTTGATCGAGCAGGTCAAGGCCGGTGCCATCGGCCTCAAGCTGCACGAGGACTGGGGCACCACCCCGGCGGCTATCGACAACTGCCTGTCGGTCGCCGACGAATACGACGTGCAGGTGGCGATCCATACCGACACCCTCAACGAGTCCGGCTTCGTCGAGACGACCCTCGGAGCGTTCAAGGGCCGTACCATCCACACCTACCACACCGAGGGTGCCGGCGGCGGCCACGCCCCGGATATCATCAAGGCCTGCGGCTTCCCCAACGTGCTGCCGTCCTCGACCAACCCGACCCGGCCGTTCACCCGCAACACCATCGATGAGCACCTGGACATGCTCATGGTCTGCCATCACCTCGACCCGAGCATCGCCGAGGACGTGGCCTTCGCCGAGAGCCGCATCCGCCGCGAAACCATCGCCGCCGAGGATATCCTCCACGACCTCGGCGCGTTTTCCATGATCAGCTCCGACAGCCAGGCCATGGGCCGTGTCGGCGAGGTGATCACGCGCACCTGGCAGACCGCCGACAAGATGAAGCAGCAGCGCGGCCCGCTGCCCGAGGACGTGCCCGGCAACGACAACTTCCGCGCCAAACGCTACATCGCCAAATACACCATCAACCCGGCGATCACCCATGGCATCAGCCATGAAGTGGGCTCGGTGGAAGTGGGCAAGTGGGCCGACCTGGTGCTCTGGCGCCCGGCCTTCTTCGGCGTCAAGCCGACGCTGATCCTCAAGGGTGGCGCCATCGCCGCGAGCCTGATGGGCGACGCCAACGCCTCGATCCCGACGCCGCAGCCGGTGCACTACCGGCCGATGTTCGCCAGCTATGGTGGCAGCCGCCATGCCACCAGCATCACCTTCATCAGCCAGGCCGCGCTCGACGCCGGCGTGCCCGAGCAGCTAGGCCTGAAGAAGAAAATCGGCGTGGTCAAAGGCTGCCGCGAGGTGCAGAAGACCGATCTGATCCACAACGGCTACCTGCCGAACATCGAGGTCGATGCGCAGAACTACCAGGTCAAGGCCGACGGCCAGTTGCTCTGGTGCGAGCCGGCCGAAGTGCTACCGATGGCGCAGCGGTATTTCCTGTTCTGACATCCCGGGCGGGTTTCACCCGCCCTACGGGGTAGGCGATTGCCCCGCCTGCGCAAACCGCCTGGTTTGTTTTGACATCCTTGGCGGGTTGCACCCGCCCTACGGGCGCGGCGCTTGCCCCGCCTGCACAACCTGTAGGGCGGGTGCAACCCGCCAATTCATTCGCCGGCCCCCAGATCATTGACGCTCGCATCCCCGCCCCAATCGACGGGGTAAATGCCCTGCTTCACCCAACGGTGAAACGACGACCAGGGCCAATCCTGCACACGCGTCACCAGCCCATGCTTGAGCGGGTTGCCGTGCAGGTAGTCGAAATGTTGCGCGTAGTCGCACTCGTCACGGATCAGATGCTCCCAGAAGCGTTGCTGCCAGAGCGTGCCCTGACCCTTCGTCTGACGTCGGTGGCTCAACAAATCCGAGCGGTTATAGCGGCTGCCACACGCATGCGTGACATGCCGCTTGATCAGGCGCCAGCGATTGGAAAAGTCCGCATCACCGGGCGGCAAGCGCCAGATGGCATGCAGATGATCGGGCAGCAATACCCAGGCGTCGATGACGAAGGGCTGGGTAAGACGAACCGTTTCGATGGCTTCGCGCAAAGCTTGGCGGATATCGGGATCAGTGAGGATCGGCTGACGCCGCTCAGTGACGAGCGTGAAGAAATAGGTGCCGCCAGGAACGGCGGCGCGGCGGTAGTCAGACATGGCAACGTCCTTGTTGCGGAGTTGGCTGTGGCGGGTTTCACCCGCCCTACGGTCATGTGTAGGGCGGGTGAAACCCGCCGTTGCCATTGAGGCTAGCCCATTCAGGACGCCTGCTTCATCTCGTCGTAGGCGTTGAGGTAATCACCCGCCAGTTGCTGCTTCTCCTTGTCGCGAAGCAGCTTGCCGGCCATCTGGAAGAAGGTGTGTTCTTCTTCCTTGAGGTGATGCTCGACCTTTTCCGCAAGGGCCTTGGCTTGCGCCAACCAACTCGGGCTGCTGGGGTCGGTTTCCTCCAGGTCCTCGATCATTTCGTCCATCTGGTGATGCTCGGCGATCGCGTGGCGCGACAGATCCACGCCCGCATCCTGCTGCATCAGGGGAATATAGAAATGGCGTTCTTCGGCCACCGAGTGTACGGCCAGCTCCTGCTTGAGCTGAGAGAACAAAGCGTGGCGTTCGGCGCTGTCGCCCTGGGTGGCGATCAGTTTCTGCGCCAGTTCGCGCTGTATATCGTGGCTGATGCGTAAGGCTTCGAAAATCGTCATGCAGGCACCTCTTCCTGAGTCACGGTCTAGTAGCACTAGACCATCAGGACTCGAATAGGTGCCGTACCGCTTGCTCAGCGCAGCTGGCTGTCCTTGCTGCCCCGCCGGTTGTAGCCGCTGTAGGCGGCGTTCTCCCGGTCGTGCTCGGCCTGGCAGTTGACGCACAGGCGCACGCCGGGAATCGCCTGACGCCGAGCCTCGGGAATGATTGCATCGCACTCTTCGCAATGGCGCAGGCTCTCGCCCTTCGGCAGCTGGCTGCGAGCACGCGCGACGGCGTCCTCGATGCTGCTGTCGATCTGCTCCTGCACTGCGTCGTCACTTGCCCATCCGCCTGCCATGCTCTGTTTCCTCGCGCTCTCCGGACAGATATGCGCCCGAGAAATGCGAAGTGCAAGTGCTGCTGGTCGTTATTCGCGCACTTCCATGAACTCCTTGGCCCAGAGGATGTAATCCTCGGGCATGCTGTACTTGTGCGTCAGCTCGGTGGCGTTGAGGTCGCACGGCTGGGCACCGCGCTGCTCACGCAAGCAGTCGTAGGTGGCCTTGATCGCGGCGAAGTAGGCAGCATGGCCGTTGACCACGATGCGCACGCCCAGGCGCGCCAGGCGTTGGTTGTCGCGCAGTTCGGGGTTGCCGTAGGTGACCAGCATCAGCGGTACCTTGAGGCCTGCGGCGATCTGCTCCAGATGGGCGAAATCCTTGACCCCGACCAGGCAGATGCCGTCGGCGCCGGCAGCCTCATAGGCGCGAGTGCGGCGGATCACTTCGTCCACCTCCAGTACGCCGGCATGGGTACGGGCGATGATCGAGAGCTCCGGATCGACACGCGCCTCCAGCGCAGCGAGGATCTTGCCGACGCCTTCCTCGATGGAGATCAGGTCGGTGGACTTGCGACCGAACTGGGCCGGCAGCAGGGTGTCCTCGATGGTCAGCGCGGCGACGCCGGCGCGTTCCAGCTCGACCACGGTGCGCATCACATTGAGCGCATTGCCGTAGCCGTGGTCGGCATCGGCGATCACCGGCAAACGCGAGACGCGGCCGATGCGCGCGGCCTGCTCGACGAATTCGCTGAGAGTGATCAGGGCGAAGTCCGGCGCACCGAGTACCTGCAGGGAGGCGACGGAGCCACCGAGGATACCGACCTCGAAGTCGAGATCGGCGGCGATGCGGGCGGACATGGGGTCGAATACCGAAGCCGTGTGGTAGCAGCGGTCGGAAGCCAGCAGGGCACGAAAGGCACTGCGTAGCTCATGATGAGATGCACGTTGCAGGATGGGCATGGGGCGTATTCCAAAGTCGGTTGAATCGCTTTTTTCTCTTTTTAGTAATGGCGTAGACGTGACGAATGCTAGCGCAAGGCACTTGCTGCCAGCTTTCAAACGGGCCGCCGTGGTCGATAACCAGCAAATTATCGGCCAGCCAGCTCCGCAGGCAGGACCGGGAAGAAACCGCCACCGCTCAGCAGGCCGTACGCCATCCACACGGCGACGGCCAGATAGAACAGACGCGGTGCCCAGCTCGCCAAGGCCTGTTGGCTCGCAGCCAACTGCTGCGCCTGCAGGCGGGCGAAACGCAGCAGCGCCTCGCCTGGTCGGCCGATCGCTTCGCCGGTATTGAGCACGCCGATGAGCATGGCTTTGCCATGAAAACTCAGCCCGTCGAAGGCCCGCACCAACGACTGCCCAGCCGCAACCCGTGGCGCCAGGTTGGCGAAATCCCGCCGCAGCCGTGCATTGGTCACGGCATTGCAGGCACGCGGCAAGGCATCGAGCACCGACATGCCCGCCTCCAGCAACAGCCCGAGGCTGTCGCAGAAGCTACGGATATCCGCCCGCAGCTGCAGGCTGCCCAATATCGGCAGGGCCAGCAGAAGATCGTCGAGTGGACCTGGCTGATCGCTTCGCCGCTGCTGCCAGCGCCGCCACAACGCGCGCGCACCGAACAGCAGCGCAGCCAGCCACAACACCGGCAGCAGAACGGCCGCCAGGTAACCTGCGCCACTCAGGCTGCCAGCGAGCAGAGAAGGCAAGGGCTTGACCGCCAGCGCCAGCAGCAAAACCCCAGCCGGCAGCAGAAGACGTGACTTCAATTCTGCGGCATGACGCGCCTGTTCATCGTAGCGCTGCGCCAACTGCTCGTAGATATGCGCCAGCGCTCCGGCTTCTTGAGCGGCGCGTACCAGGCCGCTTTCCAGTGGCGTGAACACGCCACTCAACTGGCCGGAACTCGCCAGGTCGCGGCCGCCGCCGACCATCTGCCGCAAGCGCTTCACGGCGGCTTCGTGGCGCGTACCGAGATCCAGACTGGCCAGCGCCCGATCAATGGGCACACCGGCCCGTTCCATCGCACCAAGGTGAGCGAACAAGCCGGCGCGACTGCGCAGATCGAGAGTGAGATGACGACGCGACATGATCGGACTCGGTGGGTTTCAGCGCTCAGGTTAACCAGTCACCACGCGAGGCGCTACGGAGCGATGGGCGGCATCGGCGCATGCGGCAGCCAACGCCTGAGGATCGCTGCGAGGCTGCCGTCCTCATGCATCTGCTGCAACGCGCGCTGCCAGCGCACCACACGCACCACCGAAGTCTGCGGGGAGAAGGCGATGTAATGGGCCGAGCGCATGAACGGCACGTGCGCGGTGACGTCCTGCGGTTTGAGATCGGCAGCAGCCAGCTCGCCGGCCAGGGTCAGGTCTTCGGTAGCAATCAGCTTGACCCGGCCATGCTTGAGCATGGTCACCATCTGTTTCGAACTGGGCACGCCGTAGAGGTTGGTAAAGCCCCTCGCGCTGAGGGTCTCGAAGGTGTACCACTGCTTGGGCAGCGCCAGTGGCCCGCTGGCCGCGGCCTGCTCCAACGTGTCGATGACCAGGTCGCGCGACTTGAGCGAATAGAAGCTGGTGGTGCCGACCACGATGGGCCCGACCCACTGAAACCTGTTCTCGCGCTCAGGAGTGCGTACAGTGGAAAACAGCGCGACATCTTCCTCCTGTTGAGCCAGATGCAATGCTCGCGTCCAGGGCATCAGTTCGATCTGGCCGCTGTCGCCGGTGCGCGCCAGTAATGCCCTGACCACCTCGACGGCAAGACCGCTGGGCTCGCCCTCGCGCAAGAAGCTCATCGGCGGCGCATCCTCGGTGAGCAGACGCAACTGTGCCTCCACCGGAGCGCACAGCACCACCAGCAGGACACACAGCCATCGATTAATACACTTGGCCATCACCGACCCTCCCGCTTGCAGCCTAGCAAGACGCGGAGCGCCGTGCAGCCGCTTCACTCGAGGCGCAGCAAATCGACCAACGTCCGCTCATCGGCCGTCGGAAACCAGTGTCTATAGATCCGCTCCAGGCTGCCGTCATGACGCATCTGCTGCAGCGCCTGCTGCCATCGCGCGACACGAGCGGCATCCGTCTGCAGGGAAAAGGCGATATAGGAGTCATTGGGCATCAGGTCGAACTGCGCCTGCAGTTGTCCGGCATTCATGCCCTGTTCGGCAAGCATGCCGCCGAGGGTCAGGTTGTTGGCCAGCAGCAGCTTGACCCGGCCATGGCGAAACATGCGCAGCATGTCCTGAGGCGTCGGCACGCCATACAGGTTATCCAGCTCCTGTTCACGCAGCAGTTCGTAGCTGTACCACTGCTTGGGCACGGCGAGGGTGCCGAGCTGGCGCACGTCGTCCAGACTGGTGACTCGCAGCCCGGCATCCTTGCGCGTGTAGAAGCGCGTATAGCCTCGCGCGATCGGCCCGACCCACCGAAACTCGGCTTCGCGCTGCGCCGTGCGCACGGTGGAAAACAACGCGGTGTCGGCCTGATGACGAACCTGGTGATAGCCGCGTGTCCAGGGCACCAGTTCAATGCGCGCCAGCTCACCGGTACGGCGGATCAACTCTTCGACCACCGCCACAGCCATGCCACTCGGCTTGCCATTCTCGAGATAGCTGAAAGGTCGATAGTCTTCGGTATACAGCCGCAACTCGGCAGCCGTCACGTGGACGCAAAAACTGCAGAACAACAGAGCTGCGAGCAGGTACTTCAGGTTCATTGCACGCCACCGTCTAGAGCGCGCCCTACAGCGAATTCAGGGCGGCCAGGACAAGGATCATAAACCCGCGCTCTGCCCATCACCAAGGCTGTTGCGGCGCGGTCATATCGGCCAATTCCCTGGCGGTCATTACCCGTGGCTCGAGCAACAGCTGCAGGCGTGGAATGGCGCGTTCGCCACTCAGGGCCCGATGCACCAGACGCACCGCATGATCGCCCATGGCCTGCGGTTGCTGAAGCAACAGGGCGTGAATCTGTCCTTGTCTCACGGCATCGAACAGCAGTTCGCCTCCATCGAAGCCGACGAAGTCCACGGTACCGGCCTTGCCCAACTGGCGCAGGGCCGCCAGTGTCGCCCGGCTGTTGGTGCCATTGGGGCTGAACAGGCCGTCGATCCTGGGCAACTGCTCGCTCAGGGCCTCGGCGATGCGCTGGCGGTCATCCCCCAGATAGGTATCGAACACCACCTGCAGCCCTGACGCCTGTGCCGCCAGCAGAAAGCCGCGCTCACGTTCCTCGGTCGATTGCAGCCCGGGACGCAAACGCAACAACCCGACCCTGCCACCCTGCCCGAGACGCTCGGCCAGTTGTTGCCCGGCCAACTGACCTGCGAGGAAGTTGTCGGTCGCCACCAGCGCATAAGCGCCATCTCCCGCAACGCCGCGGTCGACATAGACGGTGGGAATACCTTCGTCACGCAAGGCCACTATCCGGGTATCGATGGCATCGCCAGCCGGGGCGATGATCAGCGCCTTGCAGCCCTGTGCAAGCACGCGATCTATCAGTTGCAACTGCACCTCGACGCTGCCCTCCTGGGTCGGGCCGCGCGTATAGAGTTCCAATTGCAGATCGTCAGCGGTGCGTCTCGCGCCGGCCTCCAGCTCGCTCCAGAACGCCGATGTGCCGGCCGGCACCATACCGATGCAGTCTCGCGCCCAGGCCGGCACAGGCGTCAGGAAAAGAGCAGCCAGCAACAGGCAAATGAAAGGGATGATTCTTGGCATGTTCGACTCCCAGGCCTTGCCATCACTTTAGCATCGCCAGCCAGCTCTTCTCTCCTGTCGGATGGCTGTCGACTCATACTTTTTCACATTCAAAACCGACGGTCGGACTAGCCCTGGCGCGCCGGGCAGGCGATCATCGGCCTTCCTACGCAGACTCCAGCTACCATGACCGCCACTACTGACAGCCGTACCCCGACGCACAAGCCCCGCCCGCTGATCGACTTGGCCATCAGCATCCTGATTCCCTCGTTCATCCTGATGAAGCTCAGTGGCGAGCACCGCCTCGGCGCCGATGGTGCGCTGATTCTGGCCCTGGCGTTCCCGCTGGGCTGGGGCGCGTTCGAGCTGATCAAATATCGCAAATTCAACTTCATCGCCCTGCTCGGCCTGATCAGCGTAGCGCTGACCGGCGGTATCGGCCTGCTCAAGCTCGACACTCAGTGGCTGGCAGTCAAGGAAGCACTGATTCCCGGCCTGATCGGCATTGCCGTGCTGGTTTCCACCCGCACCCGCTACCCGCTGATTCGCACCCTGCTGTTCAACAAGACGGTGCTCAATATCGACAAGATCCACGATCGCCTGGAGCAAGGCGGCCACGTCGAGCACTTTGAGACGCGCCTGATGCGCGCGACCTACTGGCTCAGCGGTACCTTCTTCTTCTCCTCGTTCATGAACTACGTGCTGGCCAAGTGGATCGTGGTCAGCCCGGCCGGCACCGAGGCCTTCAATGATGAACTGGGGCGCATGACCTTGCTCAGCTACCCGATGATCGCCATTCCCTCGATGGTCATGCTGATGGCCATCTTCTACTACCTGTGGAAGACCATTCACGGCCTGACCGGCCTGAGCCTGGAAGAGATCATGGCCAACAGCGGCCAGGAATCGCAGTCCTGACCCCCGCCGGCCCTGCGGCCGGCGTGCTCCTGTCATGCTGAGTCTGTCCGCCTATCCGGCACTGTTTCTCTCTGCCTTCGGCGCCGCGACGCTGCTGCCGCTGCAGTCCGAAGCGGTGCTGGTCGCCCTCCTGGTGGCCGGCCAGCATCCGCTCTGGGCCTTGCTGCTGGTGGCCACTCTGGGCAATGTGCTGGGGTCCTGGGTCAATTGGCTGCTGGGCCGCTCCATCGAACACTATCGCGAGCGCCGCTGGTTCCCGGTCAGCCCGGCTCGGTTACAGCAGGCACAGGGTTGGTATGCGCGCTATGGGCGCTGGTCGCTGCTGCTGAGCTGGATGCCGGTGATCGGCGACCCACTGACCCTGGTCGCAGGTGTGATGCGTGAACGCCTGTGGATATTCATGGCCATCGTCACCCTGGCCAAAGCGAGCCGCTACGCCGTGCTGGCGGCACTGACCCTGACATGGATATGAACGTATCAGGACAACCACTGACACAACTACAAAGGGCAGTCAGTGTGCTTGGCAGTTGAGTACAGACTGCGCCTCCCTGATACTGCGCAGCGCGCCGCGCGGGCACGATCCGCCACCGGCCGTTGCACAATGGCCGGATGGCCGATGAACAGCTGCCTCCAACAGAGGCATGCGGCCCCATTAACTCGGGCCTAGCGAGCGAGGAATTGCGGTGTCTGTCGTAGAAGCCAAACCAAAACTGAAGCGCAGCGACCTGATCTGGACGCTGATCGGACTCAGTGCCGTGGTGCTGTCTGGCTTTCTGCTGTATCGCGAGTTGCGCAATATCTCCGTCGACGAGATCAAGGGCAGCATCGAGGCGATCTCCCACATGAACTGGCTGCTCGCTGCAGCGGCCACCCTCGGCGCCTATTGGGCGCTGGCCTGGTACGACCGCATCGCCGTCGCCCACCTGGGCAAGCGCATCCCCTGGCGCTTCATCACCCTGTGCTCCTTCACCACCTACGCCCTGGCCCACAACATCGGTGCCTCGGTGTTCTCAGGCGCAGTCGTGCGTTACCGGGCCTACCGCAGCAAGGGTCTGACGCCACAGGAAATCGGCATCCTTATCGTTTTCTGTTCCTTTACCTTCGCCCTCGGCACCCTGCTCGCCAGCGGCTGCGTGCTGATCGCTCAGCCCGATCTGATTCACCGCGTTGCTGACGTCACACCTCTGGTCTCGATAGTCATAGGCAGCGTCCTGCTGTGTCTGGTAGGCCTCTACGTGCTGGGCTCCTGGCGCCAGTTCAAACCCTGGACGCTGGGCAAGCTGCATGTGGAATATCCACGCCTGCCCATAGTCAGCCGCCAGTTGTTGGCCGGCCCGCTGGAACTGCTCTGCGCCGCGGCGATCATCTATTTCGCCCTGCCGGCCGACAATCATCCCGGCTACCTGGTGGTGCTCGGCGTGTTCCTCGCCTCCTTCTCTCTGGCGCTACTGTCCCATGCACCTGGCGGCCTGGGTGTACTGGAAGTGACCTTCCTCGCCGCACTGCCGGAGATTCCCGCTGCCGATGTGCTGGCCGCGCTTATCGTGTTCCGCGTGTTCTATCTGCTGCTGCCGTTCGCCCTGTCACTGCTGGTAGTGCTGGGCTTCGAATGGACGCAGTGGAAGCGCAAGCGCGAAGAGAGCCTTGACCTACCGTCCTGACGGCTCGCCGTCGCCGCGCGACTGACATAGAATGCGCGGCCGTTTTTCATGGCCTGCGTTTCATGTCTTTCTCCACTCCCGCCCGCGCCTGCGGCATCGACTTCGGTACCTCCAACTCCACCGTCGGCTGGTTTCGCCCTGGCCAGGACAGCCTGCTACCGCTGGAAGACGGCAAGATCACCCTACCCTCGGTGATCTTCTTCAACACCGAGGAGCGCCGCCCGGTCTACGGTCGCCTGGCCCTGCACGAGTATCTGGAAGGCTATGAAGGCCGCCTGATGCGCTCGCTGAAAAGCCTGCTGGGCTCCAAGCTGCTGAAGACTGAAACCACCGTGCTGGGCAGCGCCCTGCCCTTCAAGGACCTGCTCGGCTTCTTCATCGGTGAGCTGAAAAAACGCGCCGAAGCCCAAGCCGAGCGCCCCTTCGAAGAAGTGGTACTGGGCCGTCCGGTATTCTTCGTCGATGATGACCCTGCCGCCGATCAGGAAGCGCAGAACACCCTGGTAGCCGTGGCGCACAAGCTCGGTTTCAAGGACGTGTCGTTCCAGTACGAGCCCATAGCTGCGGCCTTCGACTACGAGTCGAACCTGGATCGCGAGGAGCTGGTACTGATCGTCGACATTGGCGGCGGCACCTCGGACTTCTCCCTGGTGCGTCTGGCCCATGAGCGCCACCATTTGGCCGAGCGCCAGGACGACATCCTCGCCACCGGCGGTGTGCATATCGGTGGCACCGACTTCGACAAGCAGCTGTCGCTGGCCGGCGTGATGCCGCTGTTCGGCTACGGCAGCCGGATGAAGAGCGACGCCTTCATGCCCACCAGCTATCACCTCAACCTGGCCACCTGGCACACCATCAATGCCGTATACGCGCAGAAGACCCAGCTGGCGCTGCAGAACATGCGCTACGACATCGTCGACGCCACCGGCATCGACCGTCTATTCGGTCTGATCGAACAGCGCGCCGGGCACTGGCTGGCGATGCAGGTGGAAGAGAGCAAGATCGCCCTGAGCGAACAGGACGCACGCCCCATCGACCTGTCACGCGTCGAACCAGGCCTGGTCGCCGAGCTGACCCGCCCCTTGTTCGAGAACGCCATCGAGCCCCTGCTCGAACGCATCCGCGCCAGCCTCACGCAACTGCTCGCCGATGCCGGAGTGGCGGCCGATCAGGTCGATACGCTGTTCTTCACCGGCGGTTCCAGTGGCGTGCCGGCGCTGCGTCAGAGCGTGGCCGCCATGCTGCCCAAGGCGCGCAGTGTGGAAGGCAACACCTTTGGCAGCATCGGCAGTGGCCTGGCCATCGAAGCGAAGAAACGCTACGGCTGAGGCAGTTGCCCTCATTCTGTTTCCAAATGTGCCCATGCGCCGCACCGCTGGTCACAGGGTCTAGGTTTACCCGGTGTTCAATCAGCCCACCGGGTGATCGCCATGCTGAAGAAACTGCTGCTCCTCACCACCGCACTTGGCCTGCTGCTGGCCGCCGCCATTGCCCAGGCTCATCACGGCTGGAGTTCCTACGACGCCGATCAGCTCCTGACCCTGGAAGTGCCGCTGCAAAGCGTCAACTACCGCAACCCGCACGCCGATGTGAGCATCGAGCACGACGGGCGCACCTGGCAGGTGATCCTCGCCCCGATCAGCCGCCTGCAGGCCCGCGGCCTGCCGGAATCCGACCTGACCGCGGGCAAGACCGTGACCATAGTCGGCTACCCACGCAAGGACGGCACCGCGGAGATCCGCGCCGAACGCATCATCGTCGACGGGCGCACCATCGAACTGCGCTAGATGGACAGCCTGATCGCCTGGGCCGCCTGGCTCGAAGCCACGGCGCTGGGCGAGCAGATGCGCAGCTCGGCACTGCTCTACCCTGCGTTGAACCTGCTGCACCTGCTGGGCCTGGTCCTGCTGCTTGGCCCCATGCTGCTGCTCGATGCACGCCTGCTCGGCGCCGGCCGCGCTTTCCCCCTGCCTGCCGTATCGCAGGTGCTGACGCCACTGGCAGTGGTCGGCCTCGTATTGCTGCTGGGCAGCGGCTTCTGCCTGTTCGCCGCCGACGCCGGGCCACTGACAGTTGATCGTCTGCTGCAGCTCAAGCTGCTGCTGATCGTCCTGGGCATCGGCAACGCCCTGTTGTTTCGCCACCTGTGGAGCGCCCGGCTGAGCGACTGGGATGCGCGCGCGCCGCTGTTCGGTCGAATGCAGGCGGCATTGTCGCTGCTGATCTGGCTGCTGGTAATGAGCCTCGGCCGCCTGCTGGCCTACTTCTAGCGCAGCGCGCTTTGCCTTATCCTGCGCGCCTTCGTCCCTGAACAGGAATGCCCCGATGAAAGCCCAGCTGGAAGAACTGATCGCCAAGATAAGCTCCGGCTGCCTGCCCGAAGACGAGATCGCCCGTATCGCCGACGAGGCCACGCAAGCCTATGCCGACCCGGCCGCCTTCCTCGCCGCCAATCCGGACGTCAACTACGACGACGAATTCCCCATTTCCCTGGGCGAATGGGTGGTGGTCGGCAGCCTGCCGGACACCGTGCTGTTCCAGGCCGACAGCTATGAAGAACTGTTCCAGCGCATCACCGAATCCTTCGGCCCGCAGGTGCAGTTCGTGCTCAAGCCCAAGCAACTGGCCAAGACCGAGCCGCTCAAGGCACTGAACCGCATCCAGGTGCAGCTCTCGGCGCTATCAGCGGAAAACGGCGGCTACGTGCTGGTGGACTTCAGCGAACCGCTGGATGACGAGCTGCAGGCGGTGCTGGTGTACGCCAGCGACCTGCGGCGGGTGATGGAGCTGGCGGTGGAAGTGGGCATCTATGCCGCTCCGGCGCTGGAGGCCTTGCAGGCGGCGCAGGCTGGGGAATAAGCCCGCATAACCTGTAGGAGCCCGCTTGCGGGCGATTCGCAATGATCGCCGGCAAGCCGGCTCCTACAAGATCTACGGCAAAGCAGACCAACCACTCCCGGATTGCATCCGGGCTAAAAAGCCCCACGCAGCGCTTTCTCGAACAACGCGCTGTACTGCGCGGCGCTGAAGGCGATGGGATTGGTGCCCGCCGAGGGATCGACTTCGGCCATGCGGCCGACCTGCTCGATGCGGGCATCGTCGATGCCGATATCGCTCAGGCTGTGGGCGATACCCACGTCGCTGCGTAGCGCCAGCACCCACTCCAGCACGGCATCGAAACCGCTGCCCGGCAGCGCCAGGTAGCGCGCCATCTTTTCCATTTGCGGCGCGATTACCGCGCGGTTGGCCACCAGCACGTAGGGCATCAGTACTGCATTGAGCAGGCCGTGGTGGGCGTCGTACAGCGCCCCCAGTGGATGCGCCAGCGCATGCATCGCGCCGAGGCCACGCTGGAAGGCGGTGGCGCCCATGCTCGACGCCACTAGCATCTGCAGGCGTGCCTCGACATCCGTGCCCTGGGCCACAGCACGCGGCAGGTACTGCTGCACCAGGCGCATGCCTTCCAGGGCGATGCCTTCGGCCATGGGGTGGAACAGCGGCGAGCAGAAGGCTTCCAGGCTGTGCGACAGCGCGTCCATACCGGTGGCGGCGGTGATCTTCGCCGGTAGGCCGACCGTCAGCTCGGGGTCGAGGATCACCAGCGCCGGCAGCATCCGCGCGTGGAAGATGATGCGCTTGATATGCGCCGCGTCGTCGGTGATCACCGAGGCGCGGCCGACTTCCGAGCCGGTACCGGCAGTGGTCGGCACCGCTACCACCGGCGCCATGCCGGCGACATTGACGCGACTGGCGTTGTCGCCGACATCCTCGAAATCCCACAGCGGCCGGTCCTGGCCAACCATCAGGGCGATGGCCTTGCCGGCATCAAGTGCCGAGCCGCCGCCGAAGGCGATCACCCCATCGTGACCGCCGGCCTTGAACGCGGCCACGCCATCTATCACGTTGGCACCGGTAGGGTTGCCCTTGATCGCCGAGAACAACCCGGCATCAAGTCCAGCGTCACGGCACTGACGCAGCGCCGCGTCGATCATCGGCAGTGCGGCCAGGCCGGGGTCGGTACACAGCAGCGGCGCGCGCATGCCAAGCTGGCGACAGGCCTCGGCCAGCTCGTTGATGCGGCCAACGCCGACGCGCATCGAGGTCGGGTAGTTCCAGTTCATGCGGTACTGATTCAGGTCCATTGCGCGCCTCACAGCTGGGTCTTGAAGTGGAAGGATTTCGGCCGGGTCAGTTGCTCGTAGCCGACCCGCGACAAGGTGCAGCCGCGCCCGGAGTGCTTCACCCCGGTCCAGGCCAGGCCGGGGTCGAGGTAGTCGCAACGGTTGAGAAACACCGTGCCGGCCTCCACCTGGTCAGCCAGGGCCATGGCGGCATCGACGTCGCGGCTGAAGATCGCCGCGGTCAGGCCGAACTCGCTGTCGTTCATCAGCGCCAGCGCTTCCTCGTCGCTGGCGACCTTCTGAACGCCCACCACCGGGCCGAAGGATTCCTCGGTCATCACGCGCATTTCATGGTTGACGTTGGTCAGCACCTGCGGCGCCAGGTAGGGCGTACCGGGTGCATCCAATGGAAACTCGGCGGGGTCGATATGCGCCTTGGCGCCCTGCTCGACCGCTTCGGCGATCTGCGCGCGGACGAAGTCGGCGGCGTCACTGCGCACCAGCGGGCCAAGGGTGGTCTGCGGGTCGTCCGAACGCCCCAGCTTGTACTGGCGCACCAGTGCCACGGCGCGCTCGACGAACTCATCGAACAGCGACTCGTGTACGTAGATGCGCTCGATACCGCAGCAGGACTGCCCGGAATTGAAGAAGGCGCCGTCGATGGCGGTTTCCACCGCGTGCTGCAGATCGGCATCGGCCCTGACATAGGCCGGGTCCTTGCCTCCCAGTTCCAGCCCGACACTGATGAAGCGTCCTGCAGCAGCGCGCTCGACCATGGCCCCGCCGGGGACCGAACCGGTGAAGGCAACGTGGTCGATGCTCGGTGAGCGAATCAATGCCTCGGTCTCGCCATGGCTCAGGTGCAGGTACTGGAGCACGCCTTCGGGCAAACCGGCCTCGGCGAAGGCCTCGACCATGCGTTCGGCACACAGCGGTGTTTGCGCCGAATGTTTGAGCAGCACCACGTTGCCCGCCAACAGCGCCGGCATCACCGAGTTGACGGCGGTCAGATAAGGGTAGTTCCAGGGCGCGATGATCAAGGCCAGGCCCAATGGTTCACGGCGAATGAAACGGGTGAAACCGGCCTTGTCCGGCAGGCGGATATCGGCCAGCGAACCCTCGGCGATATCCGCCATATGGCTGGCACGTTCGACGAAGCCACGGATCTCGCCAGCGGCATAACGAATCGGCCGCCCCATCATCCAGCACAGTTCCTCGGCCAATTGCGCCTCACGCGCGGCGAAGGCTTCGATGGCGCGCCGGCCGATGGCGATACGCTCGCGCAGCGGCGTCTGCTTCCAGGCCTGCTGTGCCAATTCAGCCTTGGCCAGCGCAACCAGAACCTCGGGATTGGACGCCAGGTGACGCTCGACGTAGACCGAGCCGTCGATGGGGGAAATGCATTGCAGCTTGCTCATAAGGTGCTCCATAAACCTTGCCCGCGCAGCCCGGATGCAATCCGGGACACTCGACGAAACCGCCCCGGATTGCATCCGGGCTACGGACGGTGGGATCAGATGATTTCGAAGTAGCGGTCCAGCTCCCAGTCGCTGACATGGCGGCGGTACTCGCGCTCTTCCCATTCGCGGCTGGCGGCGAAGTGCTCGACGAAGGCATCGCCGAACAGCTCCCGGGCCGCCTGCGAACCTTTCAGGCGCTGCGCGGCGTCCCACAGGGTGCGCGGCAGCGCCAGCTCCTCGGGATGCTTGACCGCGTAGGCGTTACCGCTGACCGGCTCGGTCGGTTCCCACTCCTGCATGACGCCGTAAAGGCCAGAGCCGATGGCCACCGACAGCGCCAGGAAGGGGTTGCCGTCGGCAGCGCCGAGGCGATACTCCTGGCGCTGCGACTTGTCGCCACCGGGAATCACCCGCAGCGCTGCAGTGCGGTTCTCCACGCCCCAGGTGGCGTCGGTGGGCGCCCAGAAACCGGGAATCAGCCGTCGGTAGCTGTTCAGCGTCGGTGCCACCATGCACAGAAATTCCGGCATCAGCCGCTGCTGCCCAGCGAGAAAATGGCGCTGCAGCTTGCTCATGTTGTGCGCTTGCGTCGGGTCGTAGAAGGCCGACTTGTCAGTGCCGCGATCACGCAGCGAGACGTGAATGTGCCCGCTCTGTCCGGGGTACTTGCCCGACCACTTGGCCATGAAGGTGGCCATCAGGCCGTTGCGCTGCGCCAGCACCTTCATGAAGGTCTTGAACAGCGCGCCCTTGTCCGCCGCCGCCTCGGCGCGGTCGACGGCAATCGCCGCCTCGAGCACGCCCGGCCCGGTCTCGGTGTGCAGGCCCTCGATGGGAAAATCCATGGTCTCACCCATCTCGAGGATCTGCTGGTACAGCTCGGCATGCACCGAATTGCGGATCATCGAGTAGCCGAACCAGTCCGGGGTGAACGGCTTGAGGTCGCGAAAGCCCTTGGCCCGCGCCGAGTCCGGGGTTTCATCGAACATGAAGAACTCGTACTCCAGCGCCGCATAGGGTTCGAAGCCCATGTCCTGGCAACGCTGGATCACCCGGCGCAGGGTGCCGCGCGGGCACACCGCCTCGGCCTGCTGGTCGAACTCGGCGAGAAACAGCAGCATGCCGTTCTCGAAGGGAATCTCGCGGCAGGTGTGCGGCAGGATGCGCACCGGCGCGTCCGGGTAGCCACTGTGCCAGCCGGTGTACTGGGCGTTGTCGTAGAGCTGGTCCTTGACGTCCCAGCCGAGCACCACATCGCAGAAGGCGAAACCGTGCTCCAGGGCAGAGAAGAACTTGCTGCGACTCATGTACTTGCCGCGCATCACCCCATCGTTGTCGAACAGACCGACCTTGACGTGGCTCAGGCCACGCTCCTCGACGATGCGCCGAGCCTCGCCGACGGTCTTTACATCCCGTGGTTTGAACATGCTACCCCCTGTGTCTTGTTGTTATCGCGGGCGGGGTCAGCGAAGGGCTGGGCATCCATGACCGGCCAGGCAAGGCCGACGACGCACGAGCGCAGCACGACGCGTGTGACAGCGTCCGTTTCAGGCTCATAGAGTGTGGTACAGGATTGCCGGGATGGCAGGGACGCGGAGGGAAAAATCTGGCTGGCGCGATGCTGCGCTGGATAGAATCACGCCCGTACCACTCGGTACGGGCGCTCTGGCTCACTCAAATGACATCAACCGCGATAAGGCGCTCCGGCCTTGGCCATCAGTGCGTTGTACTTCTTGAAGATATCCACCACCTTGGCGCAGCGCGGGCTGGTCTTGGCGATTTCGTCCCAGAACTTCAGCGCCTCGGCCTCCACCGTGGCCCATTCCTCGGCGGGGATGGAGGTCAGCTCCAGTTTGCCGCCCTCGACCCGCAGCTGCGCCTCGCCGCCCCAGTACCAGTGCTGGCGGTAGTAGTTGGAGCTGTCCATGCACAGCTTGAACAGGGTTTTGAGGTGTTCGGGCACGGCGTCCCACTTGTCCGAGTTGGCGAAGTAGGAGCCGCACCAGGCCCCGGAGATGTTGTTGGTGAGGAAGTACTTGGTGACGTTGGCCCAGCCGACCGTGTAGTCCTCGGTGATGCCGGACCAGGCGATACCGTCCAGTTCGCCGGTCTGCATCGCCACCTCGACATCTTCCCAGGGCAGGGTCACCGGGATCACACCGAAACGCGAGAGGAACTTGCCGGCGGTGGGGAAGGTGAAGATGCGCTTGCCCTTGAGGTGTTCGAGCTTGGTGATCGGTTCCACCGTGGCGAAGTGGCAAGGGTCCCAGGCGCCAGCGCCGAGCCAGGTGACGCCCTTGACCTCGCCATAGGCTTCGGCCCAGATCTCATTGAGCCCGTACTGCTCGAACAGCACCGGCACGTCGAGGCTGTAGCGGGTGGCGAAGGGGAAGTAGCCGCCAAATACCGAGACGTCCACCGGCGCGGCGATGGAGTCGTCATCACTCTGCACGGCATCGATGGTGCCACGTTGCATGGCGCGGAACAGCTCACCGGTGGGCACCAGCTGGTCGGCGTAATACAGCTGAATTTCCATCTGCCCGTTGGCCGCCTTGTTGAAGGCGTCGATCGAGGGTTTGATCACGTGCTCGGCCAGTGCCGCGCCGGCGTAGGTCTGCAGGCGCCAGGTAATCTTCTTCGGCTCGTCGGCGTAGATATGCGCCGAGCCCAAGGCCGCGGTACCGACTGCGGCGGTTTTCAGGAAATCGCGTCTCGTACTCATGCTGGTCTCTCCATAGTGTCGATGCAGATGCAATACAACCGCTCAATGCCGCCACAGCTGACGGCCTTACCAGTGGCCAGACAAGCCGGCTCGACTGTTGGCGCGCAAGGCGCGCCGATTTCCGTTGATCAGCCGCCGTAATGCAGTTGCGGCAACCACAGCGCCAGCTGGGGGAAGACCATGACCAATGTCAGTGCCAGGACCATGATGACGACGAAGGGGATGACCGAGACGTAGATGTCGCGCAGGGTCACTTCGGGTGGCGCCATCGCCCGCATGAGGAACAGGTTGTAGCCGAATGGCGGGGTCATGTAGGCGATCTGGCAGGTGATGGTATAGAGCACGCCGTACCAGATCAGGTCGAAGCCCAGGGCACCGACCAGCGGGATATAGAGTGGCGCGACGATCACCAGCATGGCGGTGTCGTCGAGGAACATGCCCATCAGGATGAACGACAGCTGCATGATGATCAGAATCTGCCAGGGCCCCAGGTGCAGACTGTCGACGAAGAACTGTTCGATGGCCTTGACCGCACCAAGGCCGTCGAACACCGCGCCGAAGCACAGCGCGGCGAGGATGATCCACATGAACATGCAGCTGATGGCGAGCGTCTTGCGCAGTGTCTCTTCCATCACCTTGCCACTCAGCCGGCCCTTGAACAGCGCCGCCAGGGTGGCCGCCGCAGCGCCGACCGCCGAGCTTTCCACCAGGCTGGTGTAGCCCATCAGAAAAAGCCCGGTCATGGAAAAGAAGATGAACACGGGCACCAGGCCGGCGCTGAGCAACCGCAGCTTCTCGCCCCAGGTGATCTGCTCACGCTCGGCCTGTGCCAGAGGTGGGCCGAGATGCGGCTGCAGGCGGCAGCGAATGGCGATGTAGAGCATGAACATGCCGGCCATCATCAGTCCGGGAATCGCCCCGGCCAGCCACAACTGTCCCACCGGCTGGCGCGCGATCATGCCGTACAGCACCAGCACCACGCTCGGCGGAATGAGAATGCCCAGCGAGCTGCCAGCCTGGATCACCCCGGTGATCATGATCTTGTCGTAGCCACGGCGCAGCAACTCGGGCAAGGCGATGCTGGCGCCGATGGCCATGCCGGCCACGCTCAGGCCGTTCATCGCCGAAATCGCCACCATGAGGAAGATGGTGCCGATGGCCAGGCCGCCCGGCAGCGGCCCCATCCACACGTGGAACATCTTGTACAGGTCTTCGGCGATGCCCGACTCGGAGAGCATGTACCCCATGAACACGAACATCGGCAGGGTCAGCAGCGGGTACCACTTCATCAGTTTCATGGCCGCGCTGAAGGCCATCTCCGAGCCGCCATCGCCCCACAGCAGCAATGCAGCAGCAGCCGCGACGAAGCCGATGGCGCCGAATACCCGCTTGCCGGTGAGCAGCAGCAACATCATCGAGGAGAACATCAGCAACGCGATCAGCTCGTAGCTCATCACAGCGTCTCCCCACGGGCTGCGTACAGATCCTTGAAGAAGGTGGCGACCGCCTGCAACAGCATCAGGGCGATGCCGAAACACATGACGATCTTGATCGGCGCCATGTAGGGCGACCACGCCGAGTAGCTGGTCTCCTTGTATTCGATGGCGTACTCGGTGGAGGAGATGCCGCCGACCAGCAGCATCACCAGGTAGAAGATCAGCATCAACACGGTGATGGCATCGACCACGGCGCGAGTGCGCGGCGACCAGTGGCTGTAGGCCAGGTCCATGCGCACATGGGCGTCGAGCTGCATCGAGTAGGCGCCACCGAGCAGGAAGTAGGCGACCATGAGGAACTGGGCGCTTTCCAGGGTCCAGATCGATGGCGTGAAGAAGGTCTTGCTGATGGAGGAGTACAGGAGCACCGCCAGCATGGCGAAGATCAGGTACATGGCGAAACGCCCGACCCTCCGGTTGAATGCGTCCACGACCCGGACGAAAGCTCTGATGCCCTTGCGCATGCAGTTTCCTGCTTTTTTTGTTCGTTATCCCGTCAGCCTAGACGAAGATTCGCCAAAGCCAACCGCCCCGCCGGGCCATAGCAGGAAACGCGCCAGCCATTAACAGCCAGCGCTTCCACGAACAAAATCAAAGGCTTGGAAAGTACCGCGCTAGAGCCTCAGCGCTGCAGAAAGGCAACGAGCACCGCGACGGTGCGCTGCGGCTCCTCTTCCTGGGGCACGTGGCCAAGGTCATCGAACAGCACCAACTGGCTGTCGGCGATGTCAGCGGCAAAACGCTCGGCATTGTCCGGCGGAATCAACCGGTCACGCCTACCCCAAATGATCAGCGTGGGCAATTCGAGCTCGCCGATGCGCTCGTGCAGTTCGCCACCGGGGGTCTGGGCGAAGCGCTGACGCAAGGCCTGACGATTGCCGGCACGCAGAGTCAGCTGGTAGTAACGCTCGACCAGTTCGTCATCGACTTTGCCTGGATCGCCATAAACATTCCGCACGCTCGACTCGATCATGCTGCGTGGCAACAGCCGGCTCATCACTGGCACCAAGGCCGGAATGCCGGCCAGACGAAAGCCTATCGGCACCGACTCGGCGTTGCGCGGATAGCCGGCGGCGTCCACCAACACCAGACGCGCACTGCGTTCGGGATGAGCCAGGGCAAAGCGCCAGGCCAACTGGCCGCCGAAACTGTTGCCGACCAGTACCACGCGACTCACCTGCAACTGGTCGAGCAGGCCGAGGAGGAAACCTGTGTAGTGCTCGACGCGGTAATCGCCATCGGCAAACGGCCCGGTCAGGCCGAAGCCGGGCAAGTCCAGGCTGATCACGCGGCGCTGCTTGGCCAGCTCTGCCACCCAACCCTCCCAGGTGTGCAGGCTGGCGGAGGTGCCGTGCAACAGCAAAATGGGTTCGGGATCATCGCGCCGGCCCTGGTCACGCAGGTGCACCGACAGGCCATCGATGTCGATGAACTGCGAAGGCGGCGGCGCCCATCGCGCCTTGAGCTCATCCAGGGGGCGATCCGGCGCCCAGTTGAGGACAACGAAGCCGGCAAGGGTCAGACCGAACACCAGCAACAGGCCGAACAGCACGTGGCCGAGTCGTTTCATCGATGCATTCCTGAGCGGAGCGTGAAGCCCGATGCTAGCCAGACACCGCGTCGACGCCTATCGCCCGGAAGAACGAATCGCCAGGCGACGCACTCAGAACCCCACCAGCAGCATCCATAACGGCAGGGAAACCGCCGCCAGCAGCGTGGACAGCGATATCGCCGCGCTGACGCTGCGACTGTCCTCCGCGCTGCGGGCGAAGGCCATCACGTTGACCCCGCTGGGGCAGGCGGCGAGCAGGACCAGCACGCTACGCGCGGTTTCGTTCAGGCCGGGCAGTTGGCCGCTGAGCCACCAGACCAACGCGGGGAACAACACCAGCTTGGCCAACGCCACGCCCCAGGCCTCGCCGGTCGGGCGCAGGCGATAACGCGACAGGCTGGCGCCGAGCACGATCAGCGCGCAGGGCAAGGCGGCCTGACCGAGCCAGGTAATGGCCCGCCACAGGCTTTCCGGAACCTGCAGCCCGGACAGGTTGAGCAGTGCCCCCAGCCCCAGGCCAATGATCATCGGGTTGGCCAGGTTCTTCAGCAGCGCCCGGCCGTCGACACGCTCCTGGCTGCCGAAAGCAGCGTAGAAACTGTGCAGGGAAAACAGCGTGAGGCTGTGGAACACCAGGATGGCGAAGACGTAGAGCAGACCGTCGTTGCCCATCAGGCTGGCGATCAGCGGAATGCCGACCAGCACGTTGTTGGAGAACGCCGCCACCAATCCCAGCGGCGTCGCCGTGCCGCGCCGCCAGTGCGCCAGCACGTTTACCACGCCGAACACCAGCAGTACCGGCAGGTAGTAGGCCAGCAGCAGCATTGGCGACAGACCTTCGGCCAGCGATGCCTTGGCGATACCGGCGAACAGCAGCGTCGGCATGAACAGCTTGAAAGTGATGTTGGCCAGACCGGTCGCCGACTCGTTGGTGAGCCACTGCCGCCAGCCAAGCAGATAGCCGAGAACGATCAGAGCGAAGATCGGCAAAATTGCCTGTGCCGCGAGCATGACGGGTCCTGCCTCCTGGGAACTGCTGAAGAAGGCGGATCGCACTGGACCCGCGAGGGTCGCCAAGCATACGCGTGCCGGGTCATCGGCGCGATGCGTGGCGAAACATTCGCCGCTCGGCTTGCCGGCCGGCCAGAAGCCCCGTGATAGAGCCTCTCGATCAAGTATTGAAGGTATCGATGTTCACTATCAGGACAGTCAAGTTCTTATCTGCGCTCATGTCCTCAAGAATTGCCTCCGACGCCACTTATTAACTCCCCCACGGAGACACCGACATGAAAACTCAACTGACCCTCGCCGCCCTGGCCCTCAGCCTGATGACCACCAGCGTATTCGCCGCTCCGAGCAGCGCGCCCTTCCCGCTGGTGGGCGAAGCCAAGGACAGCCAGGTACAACAGCAACCCATCGCACCGCTCGCCGAAGACGGCTCCGACCGCACGCCGGGCGCTCAACGCATCCAACTGACCGAAGGTGGCTATGAGCGCACCCCAGGTGCCCAGCGCATCCAACTGGTAGAAGGCGGCTATGAGCGTACTGCGGGCGCTCAGCGCGTTCAGCTGGCCGAAGGCGGTTATGACCGCACCCCCGGCGCGCAACGCCTGCAGCTGGCCGAAGACGGCTCCGACCGTACCCCGGGTGCACAGCGCATCCAACTGGCCGAAGGCGGCTACGAGCGCACGCCGGGCGCCCAGCGTGTTCAGCTGGCCGAGGGTGGTTCCGATCGCCTGATCGAGCAGCGTGTCCACACGGCCTGAGCCCTGTCGTCACACCCCAAAGCCCGGCGCATGCCGGGCTTTTTTATGCCTTTCACGCGAGTCACGCCATCCCGGCAGCGGGCAGGCGGTAGATCCAGATACGCCGCAGCACGGTCGAAAACTGTCCCCACAAGGTGCCGCAGTTGTAATGCTGGCCATATCGCTCGGCGATCAGGCGCACTTCACGCGCCAGTTCGGCGTAGCGTCGCGCGGGTAGATCGGGGAACAGGTGATGCTCGATCTGATGGCTGAGGTTGCCGGTCAGAATATGCAGCAGCGGCCCACCGGACAGGTTGCTCGAACCGCGCAACTGACGCAGATACCAGTGCCCACGCGTCTCCCCTTGCAATAATTCGGGCGCAAAGACCGCCGCCTCCTCGGTGAAATGGCCGCAGAAGATCACCAGAAAGGTCCACAGATTGCGCAGCAGATTAGCCACCAGATTGCCGGTCAGTACGGCCAGTGCATTGGCGCCGAGCAGCAGGGCCAGCAGCGGAAACAGCAGATAGTCCTTGCCCCACTGCCGCGCCAGCTTGGCGCCGAACTGACGCGCCAGCGGACGCACCTCCTCCTTGCTGATGCGGCCTTTCACCAGCTTGTCCAGGCGCAGGTGCTGGATGGCTACGGCGTACTGGAACAGCAGCGCCTGGATCGTCACCCACAAGGGTTGCCAGCGGTAGAAGGGCTTCCAACGCTGCTCGGGGAACAGGCGCACCACGCCGTAGCCGACGTCATCGTCCATGCCCAGCACGTTGGTGTAGGTGTGGTGCACGTGGTTATGCGTATGCCGCCAGAAATCGGCCGGCCCGACGATGTCCCATTCGTACTGGCGCCCGGCGAATTCCGGGTCGTTCATCCAGTCGTACTGGCCGTGCATCACGTTGTGGCCCAGTTCCATGTTCTCGAGGATCTTGCCCAGCCCCAGCAACAACGTGCCGAGCAGCCAGGTCGGCGGAAACCAGCCCAGCATCAGCAGCGCACGGCCACTCCAGCAGCACAGGCGCACCACGCCACGCACACGGCGGATATAGCGCGCATCGGCCTCGCCCAGATCAGCCAGAGTGCGCTGACGCAACGCGTCCAGCTCCTGACCGAAGGCTTCGAGCTCGGCAGGGGTCAACTCACGATCAGGACGATTGCTCACAGGTCGATCTCCACATCTCCATGCGGGGCGCTGACACATAGACGGATGGGCTGCCCCGGCTCGGCGAACAGCTCACCGCTGCGCAGATCGCGCACCGTGCCGGCCAGCAGCAGGCAGGTGCAGCTGGTGCAGATACCTTGGCGACAGCCATGAGCCGGGCGCAGCCCGCTGGCCTCGGCCTGCTCCAGCAGACTGGCATTGCCGTTGCCCGAAACCTGCTGGCCGCTACGCGCAAAGCGCAGACGAACCTCGCCGGTATCGGCCTCAGCCAGCACCGGCAGTGGACTGAAACTTTCCGCCTGCAGGCTGCGCCCGCGCCCGGCGTCGCGCCACCAGACGCACGCCTGATCGACGAAACCACGCGGGCCGCATATCAACAGGTGCGCGCCCGGCAGCGCCACCAGCTGTTCGGCCGTCAGGCGGCCACCATCCTCACCACTGAAGGCCCAGCGCACCTGGAAGTTGGTGTAGCGCGCAGCCAGCGCCTGCAGCTCTTCGGCAAAGGCCTGCTGCCCCCGGCGACGTACCTGATGCAACAGCGTCACCGGCGCAGAAAAACCACGCGCCAGTGCATCACGCAACAAACCGAGCAACGGCGTGATGCCACTGCCAGCCGCCAGCAACAGCACGGCGCCCTGCTCCTGTGGCCAGGCAAACTCGCCAAATGCCTGACCCAACTCGACCACCTCACCCACCTCCAGATGATCGAGCAGCACATTGGACAGGCGCCCGCCCGGCTGGCGTTTGATCGCAAGCTCGATGCGCCCGTCGGCAGCCACCGACGTCAGGCTGTAACTGCGCCCGTGACGCACGCCGTCCTGCTCCAGATACAGCTGGACATGCTGCCCGGCTCGCCAGTCCCGTGTATTGCCATTGCAGCGCAGCTCAATTGCCAGCACGTCGTCGGCCACCCAGCGGCGCGCCTCGACCCTGGCGAATACGCGGTTGAGGCGCAGCGCCGGGTGTAGCAGGCGCAAGCACAGATCGACATCCGCCTCACGCAACCAACCGGCCGCACAGAGTCGGCGCAGCGGTTGCAGACCGCGGGCGACATGCCGCGCCAGTGACAGGGAAAGCAGAGCCATAAGCAGAATCCAGTGAACACTTGTGCACAAGGCTGACAGATAGCCTGCATTTCAGTCAACAGTCGTTCACCGAACTACATCCGCGCGGTTCGACGCTGGCGCCGTGCATTTGCTAGAGTGCGGCATCGCTCAATGACCCGATTTCGCATGACGCCACGCGCCGAACAGAAGCAGCAGACTCGCCAGTCCCTGATGGACGCCGCCCTCATCTTGATGGAGAGCGGGCGTGGCTTTGGCAGCCTGAGCCTGCGCGAGGTGACGCGCGTTGCCGGTATCGTGCCCACCGGTTTCTATCGCCACTTCGCCGATATGGACGAACTGGGCCTGGCTCTGGTGGCAGAGGTGGGCGAAACCTTCCGTGCGGCGATCCGCCAGGTGCGCCGCCATGAGTTCGAGATGCGCGGCATGATCGACGCCTCGGTGCGTATCTTCCTCGCCGAAGTGGCTGCCAATCGCGCTCAGTTCCTCTTTCTCGCCCGCGAGCAGTACGGCGGCTCACAAGCGGTGCGCCAGGCCGTTGCGGCCCTGCGCGAACGCATCACCAGCGACCTGGCCGCCGACCTCAAGCTGATGAACCGTATGCCGCACCTCGATGATGCAGCGCTCGACGTGGTGTCGGATCTGGTGGTGAAGACGGTATTCGCCACCCTGCCCGAACTGATCGACCCGCCCGCTGAAACCCTGCCGGCGCACCTCACGGCAGAAGCCAAGGTCATTCAGCAGCTGCGCTTCATCATGGTCGGTGGCAAGCATTGGCTGGGCCCGGGCAAGCCTTCCGAGCAGCACGCACCAAAATCGCGCACTAACAGCGAAAACGCACCAAATAAATCCTGACCGCCTCGCCAAGTTATCCACAGCACGCAGAAATGCGCTGCCTTGCGCCACTCTCCAGCCTTGGCAAGCCACTTGCACTATTTCCGGGCACATTGCCCCGGAATAAACACAGATGCTGGTGATCCACGCCCGAATCGCGCCGCAAAATACCTGCGACGCTGAACTGGAACTGACCTTCGAAGCGCGCAGCAAAAGCCGCCTGCGCTGTTTCACCACCAGTGGTGAAGAAGTCGGCCTGTTTCTCGAGCGCGGCCAACCGGCGCTGGCCGACGGCGAATGCCTGCAAGCCAAGGACGGACGCATCGTACGCGTAAGGGCCAAGGCCGAGCCGCTGCTGCATGTCACCTGCGCCAGCCCGTTCGAGCTGATGCGCGCCGCCTATCACCTGGGCAACCGCCATGTCGCCCTGCAACTGGGCGACGGCTGGCTGCGCCTGCCCGACGACTATGTGCTCAAGGCCATGCTCGAGCAGCTCGGCGCGACGGTCGAAGCCGTCCAAGCGCCCTACCAGCCCGAGCAAGGCGCCTATGGTGGCGGCCACCATCACTCCCATCACGGCGACGAGGAATTCAACTACGGCCCGCGCCTGCACCAGTTCGGTGTGCGCAAGTGAGCCGAGCCACGCCGACTACGCGCACCGGGGCCTGGGCATGAAACCGGCCTGGGCATTGCTGCGCCTGGCCAGCCCGCAACTCCCCATTGGCGGCTACAGCTACTCGCAAGGCCTGGAATGGGCCATCGACAGCGGCCTGGTGCATGATGAAAGCAGCGCCGAGCGCTGGCTGGCCGATCAGCTCACCCTCAACCTCGCCCGCTTCGAAGCACCGCTGCTGCTTGCGCATTGCCGTGCGGCGGACGAGTGCGACTGGACACGCCTGCAGGAACTGGCCGAACAGCACCGCGCCAGCCGGGAAACCCGCGAACTGGCGCTGGAAAGCCGGCAGATGGGTTATTCGCTACGGCAACTGCTCGAAGGCCTGCCCGAACTGGACGAGGCAGCGCGTGAAGCACTTGCCGCGCAGGACGAGCCCGGCCTGGCACTGGCCTGGGCGCTGGCCGCACGCGCCTGGCAGATCACCCCGGACGACGCTCTGGCTGCCTGGCTCTGGGGCTGGCTGGAAAACCAGCTGGCCGTACTGATGAAGGTGCTGCCGCTGGGCCAGCAGGCCGCCCAACGCCTGACCAGTTGCCTGCTGCCGCAGCTTGATGCGGCCCAGCGACAGGCCGCCAGCCTTTCCCCCGAACACTGGGGCAGCGCCGCCTTCGGCCTGGCCCTGGCGAGCATGGCGCACGAGCGCCAGTACTCACGTCTCTTCCGCTCCTGACGAGGAACATCAGCACATGAACAGCCAACCTCTGCGTGTCGGTATCGGCGGCCCGGTCGGTTCCGGCAAGACCGCCCTCACCTTGGCCCTGTGCCGCGCCCTGCGCGAGCGCTACAACATCGCCGTGGTCACCAACGACATCTACACCCAGGAAGACGCCCAGTTCCTGGTGCGCAACGAGGCCCTGGAGCCCGAACGAATCATCGGCGTGGAAACCGGCGGCTGCCCACACACCGCCATCCGCGAGGACGCCTCGATCAACCTGGAAGCGGTGGAGCAGCTCAACCGCCGCTTCCCCGGCCTGGACCTGATCATCGTCGAGTCCGGCGGCGACAACCTGTCGGCCACCTTCAGCCCCGAGCTGTCCGACCTGACCCTCTACGTGATCGACGTATCGGCCGGCGACAAGCTGCCGCGCAAAGGCGGCCCGGGCATCTGCAAGTCCGACCTGCTGGTGATCAACAAGGTCGATCTGGCGCCCATGGTCGGCGCCTCGCTGGAGGTGATGGAGCGCGACACGCTGAAGATGCGCGGCGACAAGCCCTTCGTCTTCAGCAACCAGAAAGTCGGCCAGGGTCTCGACGAGATCATCGCCTTCATCGAACGCCAGGGCATGCTCACGGCGGCCTGATTCCCCATTCAAGGAGATACTCATGAATCTGCGCAAAACCCTCTACGCCATCGCCCTGTTCTGCACCCCGGCGCTGGCCTTCGCCCACCCAGGGCATGGCGACTCCGGGATCATGGCCGGCCTGGCCCACCCGGTGTTTGGCCTCGATCACCTGCTGGCGATGTTCGCCGTTGGCCTGTGGGCCGCGCAGCAGAGTGGCGCAGCGCGCTGGGCGCTGCCGGCGACCTTCGTCGGCAGCATGCTGATCGGCGGCTTTGTCGGCTTCGCCGGCGTGGAAATCCCGCTGATGGAAGCCGGTATCGCCGGTTCGGTGCTGGCCTTCGGTCTGCTGGTGGCCGTGGCTGCACGTCTGCCGATGATGGTATCCGTTGCCCTGACCGCCATTTTCGCCCTCACCCACGGCGTCGCCCACGGTCTGGAGCTGCCGGATCTGGCCAGCCCCTTCGGTTATGCCATCGGCTTTATCGTCGCCACCGCCGCGCTGCACGCCATCGGTTTCGCCCTGGTGCGCTTTCTGCCGCAAGCAGCCGCACCGCTGGTACGCATCGCTGGCGCTGCGTCGGCCGCTACCGGTGTCTGGCTGCTGGCCAGCTAATAAGCTGCCGATAGCTCCTGAGGTACAGGTCACCATCGTGGGTGTCCGCGCGGCGCGCAGCGCACCGATGTAGACGCGTACATCGCAGACACTGCCGGTAGTGGTGCGCTACCGGCGTTTGCCGTTGCACTTGCCAACGCCCCTGCGCTGGGGCACAAAGTCCCGAACCGCTTTCGAGACCCGGCCCATGCTGCGCTTCACCCGATTTCTGCTCGTCCCGCTGCTGCTGATCGGCATCATCGTGCTGGTACTGACGCTGACCAGCCGTCAGGCGAGCATGCCTGCGGTGCTCGAAGACCTCGGCGAACGCCCTCTGGTGATCGCCCATCGCGGTGGCAAGGGGCTGTGGCCGGAGAACACCCTGTTCGCCTTCGAACGCGCCGCTGCCCTCGGCGTCGACATGCTGGAGATGGATCTGCACCTGAGTCAGGATGCCAAACTGGTGGTGATCCATGATGAAACCCTGGAACGCACCACCAATGGCCAGGGCCCGGTCGCGCATTTCAGCCTCGCGGAGCTGCAAGCGCTCGATGCCGGCTACAAATGGACGGCCGATGGTGGCCAGAGCTATCCCTACCGTGGCCAGGGTACGCGCATCGCCGCGCTGGAAGAGGTGTTCGAGCGCTTCCCATTGATTCCCAAGGCGCTCGAAATCAAGGTGCCCGATGTCGGCATGGAAGCTGTGCTCTGCGAAATGCTGGCGGCTTATGACCAACTCGATCGGGTCATCGTCGGCAGCTTTCATGAGCGCAGCATCAAGCGCTTTCGTGAGCTCTGCCCGGAGGTCGCCACCTCGGCCGGACCGGTTTCGGTGCGCCTGCTGCTGGCGCTGAATTGGCTGGGCCTGAGTGACCTGCTGTCGCCCTCCTATCCAGTGCTGCAGATTCCTCCCCAGCACAGCGGCCTGACCCTGGCCACCCCACGCCTCATACGCAATGCACGGACGCGTGGCTTGCACGTACAGCTGTGGACGATCAACGAACAACCGGAAATGCGGCGATTGCTGGAAATGGGCGCCAACGGTCTGATCACCGACTACCCGGATCGCGCCTTGCAACTGCTCGGCCGCTCCACACAGCTCGGCGCGCTGCAGCCACAATGATGGCGAGCAACTCGCCACTTGCTTTTAGAGCCCGCCCGACAGGCGCTTGATGGCCTTGCCACCAGCTTATCCACAGACCTGCCAACAGAATCCGGGGATAACCAGCTTTGCCGACAGAGCGGCCGGCGAAAATACTGGACAACTCGACCCGCCTTCGCTCTCGTCCGAGCCTTCAAAGGCGCTGATCAAAAAATCAGCAAAGCGCTGAAAGACCCGCCACATGGAGCCCTCAGCAATGCTTACAGCGCTTACCAACAAAACTATCCACAGACATCGTGGACAACCAAAAACCACCCAAAAAAGCCCTTCTAAATTGTCAACCCCCTGTGCACAAAGGAAAAATTCCGTTGCTCAAATATTCGTCAGCACGGCCTGAACGACGCACGGCGAGGCCAGCAGAGGAGCACCACCAGCTTACCCACAGAGATACCCACAGACCCCGTGGAAAACTTTATTATCAGCGCCTGGCACGCCATCTGCTATGAACATCAGGCTTCCCTGCCCCCTTGTAAGGACACTCCATGTTCAGCTTCTTCCTCGCCGCCATGCTCCTCGGCTTCGTCTTCAACGCCGCGCCGGGTGCCGTGTTCAGCGAAACCCTGCGCCGCGGGCTGCGTGACGGCTACAAACCGGCATTGTTGGTACAGATCGGCTCGCTGGTGGGCGATGCCACCTGGGCCGCCCTGGGCCTGACCGGCCTGGCTCTGCTGCTCGACAGCGCGCAGATTCGCTATCCGCTGACGCTGGCCAGCGCGCTCTACCTGGCCTGGCTCGGTTATCAATCACTGCGCGACGCCCATCGCCCGCCGCAACCCAGCGACGATGGTCAGGTCGCCGCCGGTAGCGCATTCGCTGCGGGCGCTACGCTGTCGCTGACCAACCCGCAGAACATCGTCTACTGGGCCGCCATGGGCGGGGCGATGGCCGCCATCGGCGTTGCCCAGCCAACGCCGACGCACCTGGCGGTGTTCTTCGCCGGCTTCATGGTGTCCTCGCTGCTCTGGTGCTTCATCTGCGCCGGTCTGGTGGACTGGTTTCGCCGCGCCGCGTCGCTGCTCTGGCACCGCCTGACTTACGCAGCCTGCGGCGTGGTACTGCTGGGTCTGGCCGGGATGAGTGCGATGGAGCTGGTCTGAGCGAACCGCGACTATCGCCATCATCGAAACAATCTAACGGCGCGGCGCCAGCAACGGGACTAGCCTGAACCACATGTCCCAGCGTCAGGAAGCCGCGCCATGTACCTCAACGACCTGCTCAAACAGTTGCTCGCCAGCTACGCCTGCGCCACCTGCGGCATTGATACGCGGCACTGACGCTTGGTCGGAAAGCAGCGGCTGGTTACCCTTGGCGCATTCAGTCAAGGAATCCGTCCATGTCCCTGCATAGCGTCTGTGTCTTCTGTGGTGCCAGCCCTGGCGCCAGTCCCGTTTACCGCGAGGCTGCCGAAGCGCTCGGCCAACACCTGGCCGAGCGCGGCATTCGCCTGATCTATGGCGGTGGCGCCGTCGGCCTGATGGGCGTGGTCGCCGATGCGGCGCTCAATGCCGGTGGCGAGGTGATCGGTATCATCCCGCAAAGCCTGGAGCGCGCCGAGATCGGCCATCGCAACCTGACCTGCCTGGAAGTGGTGGACGGCATGCATGCACGCAAGGCGCGCATGGCCGAGCTGTCAGACGCCTTCATCGCCCTGCCCGGCGGCCTCGGCACCCTGGAAGAGCTGTTCGAGGTGTGGACCTGGGGCCAGTTGGGTTACCACGCCAAACCGCTGGGCCTGCTGGAGGTGAACGGTTTTTACAGCAAACTCGGCGACTTCCTCGATCATCTGGTTGCCGAGCGCTTCGTTCGCCCACAGCACCGCGAGATGCTGCAGATCGCAGGCAACCCGCAACACCTGCTCGATGCCCTCAGCGAATGGCGACCCAGCGCGGCGCCGAAGTGGGTGGATCGCGCGCCCGTCTGAACCTGTACGCAGACATGTAACACAATGCTACGCTTTGCGGCTTCTCTCTCACGGAAGCCGCAACATGGCCGGAAGCAGCCTGCTCGCCCTGATCGACGACATCAGCACGGTACTCGACGACGTCGCCACCATGACCAAGATTGCCGCGCGCAAGACCGCCGGTGTACTCGGTGACGACCTCGCACTCAATGCCCAGCAGGTCACCGGGGTCAAGGCGGATCGCGAACTGCCGGTGGTCTGGGCCGTGGCCAAGGGCTCGCTGGTCAACAAGGCGATTCTGGTGCCGGCTGCGCTGCTGATCAGCGCCGTGGCGCCCTGGCTGGTGGTGCCCTTGTTGATGCTCGGCGGTCTGTTCCTCTGCTACGAAGGCGCCGAGAAGCTGCTGCACAAACTGCTGCACAAGCATGAGGATGACGAACAACAGGCACACCTGGAAGCCATCGCCGACCCTGCCGTCGACCTGGTGGCATTCGAACGCGACAAGATTCGCGGCGCCGTGCGTACCGACTTCATTCTCTCCGCGGAGATCATCGCCATCACCCTGGGCACCGTCGCCACTGCCAGTTTCCTCAATCAGGTGCTGGTGCTCAGCGGCATCGCCCTGGTGATGACCGTCGGCGTCTATGGCCTGGTGGCCGGCATCGTCAAGCTCGACGACGCCGGGCTCTACCTCAGCCAGCGCACCAGCGCCTTCGCCCAGGCCTGCGGCCGCGGCATCCTGCGCCTGGCCCCCTGGCTGATGAAGGCATTGTCGGTGATCGGCACAGCGGCCATGTTCATGGTCGGCGGCGGCATTCTCAGTCATGGCCTGCCGCCGGTGGAAAGCGCCGTGCATCACGCCGCCGAATGGGTCGCGCGCGACGCCGGCCACCTGCTCTCGGCGATAGTGCCGACGCTGCTCAATGCCCTGCTGGGCATCGTCGCCGGCTTGCTCAGTGTACCGCTGGTCAGCCTCGCCACACGTCTGTGGCAGGTGCTCCGCAAACCGTAATCCGCTTAAGAACGCTCACTTTCTCATCAATCATCTGCGCCCCTTGCCAGGCGCAGTCGAGGCCGGCTTTCCCCAAGCTTATCCACAGCTTGCTCCACGTCTTTCGTGGATAACCGGCCAGCGCCTTTCCAGACACGCGCAGAAACTTTGACTTCTCACTCAAGCAATTTATTTCAAAGCATTTTTCAGTGGCGAGCAGGTGTCCTGAGCAAAAGCTGAGCAGATACCCAGAAAGCCCGCGGAAACAGGCCTCGAGCGGGCATTACAGAGCTTCCCCACAGAATTACCCACAGCTTCTCTGGATAACCAGGCGTGGCGTTCGGTCGCATCCATAAGCGCAGGCAGCTGTGCGAGTCTCTTCAGACCTGACCGGGTTATCAGAAATTGGAGGAATCAAGATGTTGCGTAACGTTGCCCTGCTGGCGCTGCTTGGGCTCGCCAGCACACCGCTTCTGGCTGCCGAATGCGCGGTGGATGTCGAGTCGACCGATCAGATGACCTTCAACACCCAGGCCATCTCCGTCAGCAAGAGCTGCAAGACCTTCACCGTCAACCTCAAGCACACCGGCTCGCTGCCCAAGACCGCGATGGGCCATAACTGGGTGCTGAGCAAGACCGCCGACATGCCCGGCGTGGCCACCGACGGCATCTCTGCCGGCCCGGACGCCAGCTACCTCAAGGCCGGCGACGAGCGTGTAATCGCCTATACCGATCTGATCGGCGGTGGCGAAAGCACTTCGGTGACCTTCGATGTCAGCAAGCTGGCGGCAGGCGAGGACTACAGCTTCTTCTGCTCCTTCCCTGGCCACTACTCGCTGATGAAAGGCAGTCTGGCCCTGGCCGACTGAGGCCGCCACAAACCGTGGGAGATGCGCCTGTCGCGCCCTCCCACGAACCTCATCCCAGCGGCAGCACCGTCACCTGCACGTCCGGGTCGTGGCTGCCGCCACCCAGAATCACTCCACGCAACGGCGACACGTCGGAGAAGTCCCGGCCCCAGGCCAGGGTGATGTGCTCCAGTGCCGGGCGCACATTATTGGTTGGGTCGAAATCCACCCAGCCCTGCCGCGGGCAATACAGCGACACCCAGGCATGCGAGGCGTCGGCGCCAATCAGACGTGGCTGGCCGGGTGGTGGCTGGGTCAGCAGGTAGCCGCTGACGTAACGCGCCGCCAGGCCACGCGAGCGCAGGCAGGCGAGCATCAGGTGGGCGAAGTCCTGGCAGACCCCACGCTTTTCCTCCAGTACCTGCAGCAGCGGCGTCGCCACCTGAGTGGCTTCGGCATCGAAACTGAACTCGTCGAAAATCTTCTGCATCAGCGCCTGACACGCCTGCAGCAGCGGGCGCCCCGGCGTGAAGCAATCGTCGGCGTAGTCGGCGAACACCTGCTTAAGACGCACGTAGGGCGACTCGAAACGGTAGCGAGCCGCCTCCAGCAACGCAGGTTCCATCCGTTTACCGCTGTAGCTGAGCGCGGCGCACGCTGCCTCCCAGTTCGGCGAGTCGTCCAGCTCCAACGGCGCACGCGTGAGCACCTCGACGCGCAGCCGCGCGCTGACGACCAGCGCCTCATGCGGGCGCTCGAACACCAGCCGGGTCAGTGGGTTGCCGAACACGTCCAGACCGTCGCGGCGCTGGCAGGGCTGTGGGTCGATGCGCAGCTCCTGCTCGTGGCAGCGCTGCCAGGGACAGTCACGCGGCCACAGGTGCGCCAGCTGCTGGGCCAGGGAAACCGGCGCCGAGTAACGGTAATGGGTGTCGTGAAGCACCTGATACAGCGCGCTGCTCATGAGGATTGCGTCCGCTGGCTGACATCAACATGGGCGAAGAAGCGCAGCCCGAGATGATCGGAGACCGCGCCAGCGGCCTCGCTGATGGCCACCAGTACATCGGCCAGGCCTTCAAGCACCGCCCGAGTGCTACCGGGGCCGAACAACGGGTTTTCCAGGCTGGCCAGGCTGAAGGCCGCGAGCTGCTGCTCCAGATAGACCAGGTAGCGCTCGGCTGGCAGCTCGAAACGTTCGTTGAGCCCTTCCAGCGAGCGCAGCAGTGTACGCATCTGGAAGATCACGGCATGCGGGTTCTGCTCATCGAGCAGCAACAGGTCGAGCACCGGAATCAACTGCGCCGAGGCCAGGTAACGGGTGCGATAGGTGATGCTGCTGTTGCCCAGTTCCAGCAGCCATTCCAGCGCCGACTGGTCGGTGGCCGAACCGCTGCGCAGGAAGCCGGCGAAGCTGTCGCAGAGAAACTGCAAACGCTCGATATAGCGGCCGAGCATCAGAAAGCGCCAGCCGTCGTCGCGGGTCATGTCGTCGAGGGCGAAGCCCGACAGCGCCGCCAGCGACATCAGCAGGCGGTTGAGAAAATCCAGCAGTTCACCGAAGTCGGCCGGTTGGCCTTCAAGCAGCTGCGCCTCGCGCTGCAATTCCACCAGCGCCTGCCAGTTGGCCTGGGACAGCTTGCCACGCACACTGCCAGCGGCCCACTGCAAGCGCTGCAGATTGGAGCGCAGGCTGGCCGGCCAGTCGCTGCCCAGCAGCGCCTGTAGCAGACGCTCGGCCAGTTCACCCTCCTCGGGATCTGCCAGCAGGCCCAAATCCTGCGCCAATGCCAACGCGCTCTGCAGCGCCTGCGGGTCGTCATCATCATCGACGTAGCGCGCCAGCATGATGCGCAGCAGGCGCGCATTGCCCTCGCAGCGCTCGGCGTAGCGACCGAACCAGTACAGGTTCTCCACCACGCGTGAGGGCAGGAAGGGGTCGCTGCGCACCAGGTCGGCAGTACCCAGGGTGCGTTGCGTCTGCCAGGGCTCGCCGCCGCTCTGCCGCGTACCAAGCACCCAGGTGTCCTTGCTCGCGCCACCGCGCTGCATCGACACCACCTCGGCGTCGGCCTCTGCAGCCACGCGGGTCAGACCACCGGGCATGATTCGGTAGCCGTCGGCACTGGCCACGGCGAACACGCGCATGCCGATGGCGCGCGGCTGCAGGCCCGTGCCGTCCCACACCGGCGCCTGCGACAGCTTGGCCCGCGCCTGCGCCACGTAGGCGTAGGGGCGCTGCTTGAGGCGAGCCGCCAGCTTGGCGCGCTGCGCCTCATCCAGATCACGGCCGAACACCGGCGTGAAACTCTGCGAGGGAAAGGCCGGGCGCACCAGCAGTCCATCGAGTTTTTCCAGGGCCTCATCCAGCACCGGCGGCTCGCCGCACCACCAACTGGCGATGGACGGCAGCAGCAGTTCCTCGCCGAGCAGATGCTCGCTGATCGCCGGCAGGAAACCCGGCAGGCCAGGCGACTCCAGCACACCGCTGCCCAGCGCGTTGGCCACCAGCACGCGGCCACGGCGCACCGCTTCGAGCAGGCCGGGCACGCCAAGGGCGGAATCGGTGCGCAGCTCCAGCGGATCGCAATAGTCGTCGTCGAGGCGGCGCAGCACCGCATGCACGCGACGCAGGCCGGCCAGGGTCTTGAGGTAGAGGGTGGCGTCGCGCACGGTCAGGTCGCTGCCTTCGACCAGCGGATAGCCAAGCTGGCGCGCCAGGTACAGGTGCTCGAAGTAGCTCTCGTTGAAGCGACCCGGCGTCAACAGCACCACCAGCGGCGTCTCGCCACCGCTCGGCGCCTGGCGTGCCAGGGTGTCCTGCAGGGTACGGAAGAAGCTGGCCAGATACTGCACGCGCAGATCGCGGTACAGCTCGGGGAAGGCGCGGGAGACGATCTGCCGGTTCTCCAGCGCATAACCGGCACCAGAGGGTGCCTGGGTGCGGTCGGCCGTGACCCACCAGCGCCCGTCCGGCGCCCGGGCCAGATCCACCGCGTACAGGTGCAGCCAGGTGCCTCCAGGCGCCTGCATGCCCTGGCAGGGCCAGAGGAAGTTGTTGTGGCCGAACACTAGCTCGGTCGGCAGCAGGCCTTCGGCGATCAGCTTCTGCGGGCCGTAGAGATCGGCCAGCACGCGGTTGAGCAGGGTCGCGCGCTGCGCCACGCCGGCAGCGATCTGCTGCCACTCGTCAGCCGGTATCAGGTTGGGCAGCAGGTCCAGTTCCCACGGTCGGTCGGCGCCGTCGGGGTCGGCGTAGACGTTGTAGGTAACGCCGTTTTCCTGGATTTGCCGCGCCAGCATGGCCTCGCGCTGCGCCAGGTGCTCCGGGCGGCTGCGCGCCAGCTGCTCGTACAGACGGCGCCAGTGCGGGCGCACGTTGCCCTTGGCGTCGAGCAGTTCATGGTAGGCGCCGTTGGGCGGCGGGTAATCGGCTAGCAGGTCGTGCATGGCAGGCTCGAAAAGGTTTTACGCAAGACGCTCCCTGTAGGAGCCCGCTTGCGGGCGATCCGATGCAATCATAAAAAGCATCGCCCGCAAGCGGGCTCCTACAGGTTGCTCAATCAGACGCGACGCAGATCCAGGGTCATCGGCAGTTCATTATTGTCTATCGGCTGCATGACAGGGCGCTTGCCTGGGCTGTGGCCCAAGCGGAAGAAGCGTGCCAGGCGCCGGCTCTCGGCCTCGTACGCGTTGACCGGCAGGCTGTCGTAGTTGCGACCGCCCGGATGCGCCACATGATACTGGCAACCGCCCAGCGAGCGCTGCATCCAGGTGTCGATGAGGTCGAACACCAGCGGCGCATGCACGCCGATGGTCGGTTGCAGGCAACTGGCCGGTTGCCAGGCGCGGAAACGCACACCACCGACGAACTCGCCGACCTTGCCGGTCGGGCGCAACGGCACCGGCACGCCGTTGCAGGTCAGCACGTAGCGATCCGGCGCCATGCCGTTCACCTTCACCTGCATGCGCTCCAGCGACGAGTCGACGTAACGGACGGTGCCGCCGACTGCGCCCTCCTCGCCCAGCACGTGCCAGGGCTCCAGCGCCTGGCGTAGCTCCAGATCGATGCCCTTGACCACGAAATCGCCGGCTTTGGGGAAACGGAACTCCAGATGCGGGGCGAACCATTCGCTGCGCAGGCGATAACCGAAGCTGCCCAACTCCTGCAGCACATCGGCGAAATCCTGCTCGACGAAATGCGGCAGCAGGTAGCGGTCATGCAGTTCGGTACCCCAGCGCACCAGCTTCGCCGGGTGGTAGGGCTCCTGCCAGAAACGCGCGATCAGCGCACGCAGCAGCAGTTGCTGGGCCAGGCTCATCTGCGCGTGCGGCGGCATCTCGAAGGCGCGCAGCTCGAGCAGGCCGAGGCGACCGCTGGCCGAGTCCGGCGAGTACAGCTTGTCGATGCAGAACTCGGCGCGATGGGTGTTGCCGGTGACATCCACCAGCAGGTTGCGCAGCAGCCGATCGACCAGCCAGGGCGGGCAGTCGCGGCCCGGCTCGGGCATCTGCGCGAAGGCGATTTCCAGCTCGTACAGCGCGTCGTTACGCGCCTCGTCCACGCGTGGCGCCTGCGAGGTCGGGCCGATAAACAGGCCGCTGAACAGGTAGGACAGCGACGGGTGGTTGTGCCAATAGCTGATCAGGCTGCGCAGCAGGTCGGGCCGGCGCAGGAAAGGCGAATCGCTTGGCGTCGCGCCGCCGAGGACGAAGTGGTTGCCGCCGCCGGTGCCGGTGTGGCGCCCGTCGATCATGAACTTCTCGCTGGACAGGCGCGACTGCCGCGCTGCCTCGTAGAGAAACTCGCAGCGCTCGACCAGCTCATCCCAACTGGCAGCTGGGTGGATGTTGACCTCGATCACACCCGGATCGGGGGTGACGCGGAAGTACTGCAGGCGCGGGTCCAGCGGCGGCTCATAGCCTTCCAGCAAGACCGGACACTTGAGCTCGGCAGCCACGGCCTCGATGGCGGCGACCAGTTCCAGGTAGTCCTCGAGATGGCTCAGCGGCGGCATGAACAGGTACAGGCGCCCCTCGCGCGGCTCGGCACAGAGCGCGGTGCGGACGATACCGGCCGCCGATTGCCCACTGGCCGGACGCGCACTCTGTGGGCCGGCACTGGCGCCGCGCCAGACACCGCGCAACTGACGCTGGATCTGCGCCGGGCTGGGCAACGGCGGCAGCGCCTGACTGGGGTCAACCGGATTGACGTAGGGGTAGTCGGCCTGACTGACCCAGGGCAGCGAATCCAGCGGCAGGCGATAGCCCAGCGCCGAATCACCGGGCAGTAGGCGGCAATGTTCGTCGCGCAGGAACCAGCGCCCGCTCTGCCAGCCCTCGCCCACCACCTGGCGCGCCAGCGGCAGCACGTGGCCAACCACGGCATCGTGGCCCTGATCGAACACCTTGCGCAGACGCTCGCGCTCGAGCGGGTCGCTCAGGCGTGGATCGTCCGGGGTGACGTTGTCCGGCAGCTTGCGCTCGCGCCACAGGTAGTAGAACCAGTCCTCATAGGCCGGGAAAACGTTGCCGCCATCTACGCCCAGATGCGCCGCCAAGGTGGCGAGAAAGCGCGAGGCCGTTTCCTCCGTAGCGCCATAACCGCGCTTCTCATCGGCCAGCAGCTTGGGGTCGTGCCACAGCGGTTCGCCATCGCGGCGCCAGAAGCAGTTCAGCGACCAGCGCGGCAACTGCTCGCCGGGGTACCACTTGCCCTGGCCGAAATGCACCAGCGCCTTGGGCGCGTAGTGACTGCGCAGGCGATAGAACAGGTCGGCAGCCAGGCGGCGCTTGTTCGGCCCCAGTGCGGCGGTGTTCCACTCGTCGTCATCGGGGTAATCGAGGGCGACGAAGGTCGGCTCGCCGCCCATGGTCAGGCGCACGTCATGCTTGTGCAGGTCATCGTCGATCTGCCGCCCCAGCGCCTGGATCGCCTGCCACTGCGCCTCGCTGTAGGGCTTGGTGACGCGCGGCGCCTCCCACACACGCTCGACGCTCATCAGGTGCTCGAACTCCACCTCGCACTCGTCCAGCCCGCCGGTGATCGGCGCCGCCGAGGATGGCTCCGGGCTGCACGCCAGTGGAATGTGGCCTTCGCCAGCAAACAGGCCTGAAGTCGGGTCGAGACCGACCCAGCCGGCGCCAGGCAGGTACACCTCGCACCAGGCATGCAGGTCGGTGAAGTCCTTGTCGGTGCCGGATGGGCCGTCGAGGGCTTTGACGTCGGCAGTGAGCTGGATCAGGTAGCCGGAGACGAAGCGCGCCGCCAGGCCCAGGTGACGCAGCAGCTGCACCAGCAGCCAGGCCGAATCGCGGCACGAACCAGCGGCCAGCTCGAGCGACTGTTCCGGCGTCTGCACGCCCGGCTCCATGCGGATCAGGTAGCGGATGTCAGCCGACAGGCGCTGGTTCAGCTCGACCAGAAAATCGATGCTGGGCACCGGCTCGCGGGAAATGCCGGCCAGGTACTTGGCAAACAGCTGCGTGGCCGGCAGCTTGACCAGATAAGGCGCCAGCTCGCGCTGCTCGCCCTCGGTGTAGGCGAAGGGAATGCGCTCGGCATAGGGTTCGAGGAAGAAGTCGAAGGGGTTGAACACCGCCATCTCGGCGACCAGATCCACCTCGACCTTGAGCTCGCGGGTCTTCGAAGGGAACACCAGGCGCGCCAGGTAGTTGCCCTGCGGATCCTGCTGCCAATTGATGAAGTGCTCGCCCGGCTCGACCTTCAGGGAGTAGGACAGAATGCGCGTGCGGCTATGCGGCGCCGGCCGCAAACGTACGACTTGTGGCCCAAGATTCACCGCACGGTCGTAGCGGTAGTGGGTGACGTGGTGCAGCGCGACATGAATCGACACGGCGGCCTCCTGCTAGCCTGGACGATACTCAGTGCAGCGCAAGACTTATGCCAGAGGCAACCCGCTTGTTTCCCAGCGTGCCGCGCCCCGCAAGCCCCTTATCGGGGCATTACCCGCACCAAGTTCAGATGGACGCACAACTATAGAGCAGGCGCCGGCAGCACTGATGACAATTACGCACGACTTCAGCACTCGCCATCGAGACTGGCGATCCAACGGTCGATCACCTCCAGCCCTTCGCGGTGGGAGGTGGCGCGGCCCAGCTCGGGCATCATGATGCTGGGATCGGTGCTGTGCAGGCGAAAGCTCAGCACCGATTTCTCCGGCGCACCGGGGTGGATGTCCACCAAGCGGTCGCCGGAGCCCTTGCCCGCAGCCACTGGCTGTTTACATAGCCCATAGGCAATGCTCAGCGGCGTAGCCGGATCGAGATACAAACCCGAGGTACGCCCTGGCCCTTCAGGGTTATGGCAGTGCGAGCAGTTGGCATCCAGATAACTGCGTGCCTGTTGTTCCAGGCTCTCGCCTTCGCGCGGCGCGCTCCACAGGGCATTGCGTGGAACGCTGGCCATGTCAGCCGGCACACCTTGCAGGAAACCGATGTTCTGCCAGTGCTGCAACTGGTTGGCCGCACCACCGGCGTAGGCGAAATCCTTGTTCAGATGGCGCGCCTTCGGCCCCAGCGGCTGTACACCCTTGCCCGCTTGCTCCTCGTGACAACCCGCGCACTGGTTGGCATCGGGCACCTGATAGTCGACCGCCAGCACCTCGCCCGCTTCATCATGCAGTTGCAGATCGAAACTGGCGCCTGCCCAGTCCAGGGTGGCCTCGCGTTGCGCCTCGTCCCAGACATAGGGTAACGCGACCCAGCCCTGCTCCTGGCGCAGCAGAATGCGCGTCTCGATCAGTCGCACCCGCTTCAGCTCCACCGCTTCGGCACCGTGCTGCTCGCTACGCAGCAGTCGCCCCTCGGCATCGACCGGGTAGTAGAAGGTTTTGCTCAGCACGGTACCAACGGGGTAATCGAAACGTGCTTCGCCATAGCGAGCATGGCTCCCTTCGGGCAGCCAGATCGTACGCAGCTTGTGCGCGTAATCGGTAAACAGTGGCGTGTTCAGATCGTAGGGCTGCACGCCTTCGACCGGCTGCAACTGGCCGTCACGCTGCTGCAGCACCCCCCAGGTGCTGAGCTTCTGCGGATAGTCTTCACTGCTGGGCAGATACAGGGGCGTACGCGCTTGCTCACAGGCGCCGAGCAGCACAGCGGCAATCAACAGCCAGGCGTGCTTCATGCTTACTCACCTGCCTCGGCCAGGGCTGCGCGCAGCTCCACGATAGGAAGACGAGGCAGCTCGCAGCGGTGCGGCTCGATGTCCGTGCTGATGTTCTTGTAGCCGCCGGGGCCGTCGACGTTGACGATGCCGGCATCACCATTGTCGATGCAGATGGCCAACTCAGCCGGCAGCTTGCCATCGACCAGTTTTTCGGGGTTCACGTAACCATCCCAGAGGATGTCCGGCAGGCGGCCATTGAGACCGAACTTGGCCAGCCTCAGCGCTTTCAGCTCGAGGTTATCGGGGCTGTCGCCACCAGGTCCGAAGCGGTTGCCATGGATATGAATGGCCTCCGGGTAGGGATCGAAGTCCGCCTCGGTGGAGAGGTCGGTGTAGCCGGTACTGAAGTAGCTGCTGACGATGACGTTGGCCGTGCGGTGGTCGCCAATATCGTTATCGAAGATCTCCACCTTGTCGTTGGAGTTGACCAGCACGCCAGAGCCCGCCGGGACACTGGCGACCGGCGTGCCCTTGTGGCCGAAGTTCTTGTGGTTGTTGCTCTCGACCTTATTGCGGTAGACCCGTGTGGTGTGACCTGGCTGCGGCAGGTTGGGCATGTTGAACACCAGGATGCCGCCGGTATTGCCGATGGCGACGTTGTCATAGACGTCGGCGCCGATGGTGTTCTCGATCTCAATGCCCGCGACGTTGCGCTCGGCACGGCTGTTGCGCACCACCACGTTGCGCGACTGGCCGACGTAGATGCCGGCGTCCGAGGCCCCGATGGCCACCACGCCGTCGATCAGCACGTTCTCGGTCTGTACCGGATAGATGCCATAGGCACCATTCTCGGTAGCCGGGCCATTGGTCCACTCGGTGCGCACGCGACGGATGATGATGTTCTGGCCGCCAACCACCTTGAGCGCATCGCCCTTGGTGTCCTCCAGCGCCAGGTCCTCGATGGTGAAGTCGGAAGCGTTCACCAACAGCCCTTCGGCGCCGGACTTCTGGCCCTTGAAGTTGAGGATGCTCTGATCCATGCCGGCACCGCGCAACGTCACGCCACTGACCTTGAGACTAAGACTGCGGTCGAGCTGCCAGGTGCCGGCGGGAATCTCGATCACCTCACCCGGCTTGGCCTTGATCAGCTGCGTCTGCAGTTGCTTCTGAAAGTCGAGACTGGCCACGGGCGGCGCTTCGCTCTCCCCACATGCGGCCAAGAACAGGGACAGAGCGATAACAGAAGGAGCAGCAAGGCGCATGGTAGGACTCCGATGTTGTTTTTATATTTTGGAACTATAGTACCAATATAAAAACAAACCAAGCCCGCCATGCATCACACGCCGAGCCATGAAACCAGGCGAGACGCTTGCAGCTCTTACTGGGAAACAACAGACTACGTCGGCCATCTCTACCCCCACAGCCCAAGGACAGGCCGCCATGCACACCCTCGAACGCATCTATCCGTTGAAGATGGATGAGCGCCTGGCCGCCGACCAGGCCACTCTCGACCTGCACCTGCAGCGCTATGAATTCGCCAGCGACTCGCTGGCAGGCTCGCGCGTGCTCGACATGGCGTGTGGCTGTGGTTACGGCAGTGCATTGTTGGCTGAACGGCATCCGGACAAGCAGATCACCGGTATCGACATCGATCCCGAAGCCATTGCCTACGCGCAGGCGAATTATCAACGCCCCAACCTGCGCTATCAGTGCGCCAACGCCGAAACCTTCGCCGACAGCGCAGGCTTCGACAGTATCGTCAGCCTGGAAACCATCGAGCATCTGCCAGACCCGCTGCGCCTGGCAGAAAACCTCGTACGACTGCTGGCCCAGGGCGGCCGTATCATTGCCTCGGTGCCGACCACACCGACACTCGACGGCAACCCGCACCACCTGCATGACTTCAGCCCGGCCAGCTTCGCGCGCCTGTTCCGCCGCCATGGGCTGCACCCGCATGAGCGTTTCGAGCAGATCCAGCGCTGGGAGTTTTCCGGGCTGTTCAAGAAGTCAGCGAAAAAGGAGGTACGCCAACACCGCTCGGAAGGTGTCGGCAATGCAGTGCTGGCGTATTACCGCAGCCACCCGTTTTACCTGTTCAGGCGCTTGTGGTCGATCCTGCGCTATGGCCCGAGCAACCGCTACCTGACCTGCCGTTTCAGCACGGATTGAGACAAGCCGCACGTCACGGCGACGGTGGTGGGCTGAAGCCCACCCTACGAGGCGCTGGCTAGGGCTTCTGCAACGAAAAAGCCAGCACAGTGCTGGCTTTTTCGTGAGTGCTGCTGATGATTCAGCGCGGTACTGCGGGCTTCTTCCCGGGCTTCTTGCCCTTGCCTTTGGCGGCGCCAGCACGTTCACGCGCGGCTTGCTGGTTACGCGCCTCAGCCGCCGCCTTGGCCTGCTCACGCTTGTCCCAGGGCTTGCTGCCGTCGCTGGCACGAGGCGGCAGCCCCGTGTGCTGGGTGAGCATCTTGCCTGCATTACCCGCCTTCTTGCTGCCGACCGGCGTGGAGTTCTTACGCCGCGCACTCTGGTAGCCATCATCAGCAGCTGGCTGGTTAGCCGGAATCAGTTGATGCTTGCCATTGCCGATCAGATCACTGCGGCCCATGCGCGTCAGTGCCTCACGCAGCAGCGGCCACCCTTTCGGATCGTGATAGCGCAGGAAGGCCTTGTGCAGGCGACGCTGCTGCTCGCTCTTGACGATCTCGACGCCGTCGCTCTTGTAGGTCACCTTGCGCAGCGGGTTCTTGCCCGAGTGATACATGGCCGTGGCGGTGGCCATCGGCGACGGGTAGAAGGCCTGCACCTGGTCGGCGCGGAAACCGTTGCGCTTTAGCCACAGGGCGAGGTTCATCATGTCCTCGTCGGTGGTGCCCGGGTGCGCAGCGATGAAGTACGGAATCAGGTACTGTTCCTTGCCCGCTTCTTTCGAGTACTTCTCGAACATCTGCTTGAAGCGGTCGTAGCTGCCGATCCCCGGCTTCATCATCTTGTCCAGCGGGCCACGCTCGGTGTGCTCCGGAGCGATCTTCAGGTAGCCGCCAACGTGATGAGTGACCAGCTCCTTGACGTACTCCGGCGACTCCACGGCCAGGTCATAACGCAGGCCAGAAGCGATCAGGATCTTCTTCACCCCCGGCAGGGCACGGGCCTTACGGTACAGCTCGATCAGGGAGCTGTGATCGGTATTGAGGTTTTCGCAGATACCGGGGAACACGCACGACGGCTTGCGGCAGTGCTTCTCAATCTCCGGGTCCTTGCAGGCAATGCGGTACATGTTGGCGGTCGGCCCGCCAAGGTCGGAAACCACGCCGGTGAAACCCGGCACCTTGTCGCGCATTTCCTCGATCTCGCGGATGATCGACTCGTGCGAGCGGTTCTGGATGATGCGCCCCTCGTGCTCGGTGATCGAGCAGAAGGTGCAGCCGCCGAAGCAGCCACGCATGATGTTCACCGAGAAACGGATCATGTCGTAGGCCGGGATCTTCTCCTTGCCATAGGCCGGATGCGGCACGCGCGCATAGGGCATGCCGAACACGTAGTCCATTTCCTCGGTAGTCATGGGGATGGGTGGAGGGTTGAACCACACGTCCACCTCGCCATGCTTCTGCACCAGCGCGCGGGCGTTGCCCGGGTTGGTTTCCAGGTGCAGCACGCGGTTGGCGTGGGCATAGAGCACGGGGTCGTTGCGCACCTTCTCGAACGACGGCAGACGGATCACCGTCTTGTCGCGGGTCATGCGCGGGCTGTCGAGAATCTGCACCACCTTGGCTTCGTTGGGGTCTTCGACCTCGCCTTTGGCCTGCTCGATGGCACAGGCTTCGGTGTCCTGCGTATTGACGTAGGGGTTGATGATCTTGTCGACGCGGCCCGGACGGTCGATACGAGTGGAATCGACCTCATACCAGCCTTCGGGCGTGTCACGCCGAATGAAGGCCGTACCGCGTACATCGCTGATGGTTTCGACCTGCTCGCCACGCGACAGACGCTGAGCGATCTCCACCACTGCGCGCTCGGCGTTGCCGTAGAGCAGGATGTCGGCGGTGGCGTCCATCAGAATCGAACGGCGGACCTTGTCCTGCCAGTAGTCGTAATGGGCGATACGGCGCAAGGATGCCTCGATGCCACCGAGCACCACCGGTACGTGGCTGTAGGCCTCCTTGCAGCGCTGGCTATAGACCAGGCTGGCGCGATCCGGGCGCTTGCCGGCCAGGCCGCCGGGCGTATAGGCGTCGTCGGAGCGAATCTTCTTGTCGGCGGTGTAGCGGTTGATCATCGAGTCCATGTTGCCGGCTGCGACACCGAAGAACAGGTTCGGCTCGCCGAGCTTCATGAAGTCGTCTTTGCTGCGCCAATCCGGCTGGGCAATGATGCCGACGCGAAAGCCCTGGGCTTCGAGCAGACGACCGATGATGGCCATGCCGAACGAAGGATGATCGACGTAGGCGTCACCGGTGACGATGATGATGTCGCAGCTGTCCCAGCCGAGCTGATCCATCTCTTCCCGGCTCATCGGCAGGAAGGGCGCAGGCCCGAAACACTCGGCCCAGTACTTGGGATAGTCGAACAGCGGCTTGGCGGCTTGCATATTTTTTGATCAATGGGCTATCACGAGGGGCGCGGATAATAGCACAAATATTGACCAAACCAGACTGTTGCACTGGGTTTAATACCGCCTGCACGCACTGCGACGAGCGCTCAAGCACGCGCCTGGCTCACTGGTCAGGGCATCGGCTCTGGCGCAGCACCGACCTGGGGAAAGAAAGGACAGAAAAATCAGACATTTTCCTGCAGTAGCCATACGCCATATTTGTTTTCGTCCGATAACAATCCTGTGCATATACTCAAGCTACTCGGTCAGCCGACTCCAGGACATCTATGCTGCAGCGCTTCGCCTTACTGCTCGCTCTTCTGTTGGGACTGTCGACCACGGGCCTGGCAGCGGCGTCCGTGGTGCTCACCGACGCCAGCAGCGGCATGCCGCTCAATGCGCATATCGAGCTACTGGAAGACGACCAGGGCACTCTGACCATCGATGACCTCGCCGCGCCTGAGCAGCAGTCGCGCTTTCAACCGGCCAATGGCCGTGCCAGTGTCGGCCAGAGCCTCAATCCCTGGTGGATCAAGGTCACCCTGCAACGCGATATGCGTGCCCCCGCCCACTGGGTACTGGAAGTGGGCTCGGTGACCCAACTCGACCTGCAGCTCCATCAACCCGACGGCCAGGGCGGCTGGCTGGTGCGTCAAGCCGGCGAGCGCGTCGCCTTCAGCGAGAACCGCGACCACCCCTACCGACGCATGGTGTTCGACCTGCCAGCCCTGGGTGAACAGCCAACGACCTTCTACCTGCGCGCCTTCGACCCAGCGGGCAACTCCTTCCCGCTGCGCATCTGGCAGCTCGACGACCTCACGCAACTGGCCACCCGCGAGAATCTGGCGCTCGGCGTCATCTACGGCGTGGTCTTCGCACTGCTGCTGTACAACCTGTTCATCCTCATCTCGCTGCGCGACAAGGCCTATTTCTGGTACGTGCTGACCACCGCCTTCGCCCTGCTGTTCATCATGAGCATGACTGGTCATGGCGCGCAGTACCTGTGGCCCAACCACCCGGTGCCGGCGTGGCTCGACCGCATCACCTTGCCGTCGTTGTGGGGACTGTTCGCCAGCCGCTTCACCCAGACGCTGCTGCAGACGCGCGTTTACGTTCGCTGGGCGCATCACCTGCTGAACATGGCCTGCGTGGTCTATCTCATCGCTATCGCCCTGACCCTGTTCGATCAACGATACCTCGCGGCCTGGGCCATCGCCCTGCTGTCGCTGACCAGCATCCCCGCCGCCCTGGGCAGCGCCGTGATCCGCTGGCGCCAGGGGTTCTTCCCGGCCCAGCTGTATCTCTATGGTTATGGTCTGGTCCTCGGCAGCGTCGCCATCCTGCTACTGCGCACTACCGGGGTGCTGCAACCGGCCGAATGGAACGCCTACGTATTCCCGCTGGCCGTGGCAGCCGAATCCATCCTGTTCTCCTTCGCCCTGGCTTATCGCATCCAGATACTCAAGCAGGAGCGCGCCGTTGCCCTGCAACAGGCTGATCGTGAGAAAACCGCACGCCTGGCACAACTGCAGGCCAGCGCCGATGAACTGCAAGCAGCGGTGACCGCACGCACCGCCGAGCTGGCCGCGACCAACGAACAGCTACGCGACCGCGAACGCGAACTGCAGCACGCCGCCTTCCATGACTCGCTGACCGAACTGCCCAATCGACGCTATCTGGTCGAGCGTAGCGAGTCGGCCCTGGCTAACGCCGAGCGGCACAAGGAGAGCGTGGCTTTGCTGCTGATCGACCTGGATCACTTCAAACCAATCAATGACCGTTTTGGTCACGCAGCCGGTGACCTGATGCTGCAGGTGGTCGCCAAGCGCCTGCGCGAGCACGTTCGCGCAGGCGATGCGGTTGCCCGCCTGGGCGGCGATGAGTTCGCCGCTCTGATCTGCGGCAGCGATGCCGAAAGCCAAGCCAGGGAGATCGCTGAACGCCTGCTGGCAGAACTATCCGAGCCCGTGCACTACGGTGCCGAACGCCTGCGCGTGACCATCAGCATCGGCGTGGCGCTCTATCCGCGCCATGCGAGAAACTTCACCGGGCTGTACAAGGCGGCAGACATGGCCCTTTACCGGGTAAAGGAACTGGGTCGCTCCGGTTCGCGCGTGCATGGCGACGATGGCGAGCTCAGCGAACAGGCCTGCCTGGAGCTGGACGTACTGAAAGTCCCGAGCGGGCTGGCCTAGGCTAGCAGGCCGTTGAAAAACGTAGGCGACGACTGCATGGATGCAGGAGGTAGAGCGAAGCAGGAAGCCCGAGCCGAGGCAGCCAGTGCAATACCGACGGCGGCCCCACAAAAACAGGCGAAAAACGGTCGGAGTCGCGCTCGACTTTACGAGCTGTAAATGAGCATTTTGAGCCTGTTTTTAACGCAGCAATGGCAACGCAGGTAGTTTTTCAACAGCCTGCTAGCCGATATAGCGCCGAGGCACCCGCGCGGTGACCTTGGTCAGCAACTCGTAGCCGATGGTGCCGCACGCCGTGGCCACCTCATCCACCGGCAATTGGCTGCCCCACAGTTCCACCGGCGAATCGATACCAGCCTCGGGCAGATCCGTGATATCCACCGCCAGCATGTCCATCGACACCCTGCCCGCCAACCCGGCACGCTGCCCCTCGACCAGCACCGGCGTGCCGCTGGGCGCATGGCGTGGATAACCATCGGCATAACCGCAGCTGACAGTGGCAATACGCGAGGGCCGCTCGGCCACCCAGGTCGCGCCATAACCAACGCTCTCACCGACTGCCACTTCACGCACGGCGATCACCCGCGCAGCCAGGGTCATGGCCGGTTTCAGCCCCAGTTCGCGTGCGCTCAGCTCGGCGAACGGCGTAGCGCCGTAGAGCATGATGCCGGGGCGCAGCCAGTCCATATGCGCGGCAGGAATGGTCAGCACGGCCGCCGAGTTGGCCAGTGAGCGATGATTGAAATCCAGATCCAGCAGATCGAGAAAACGCTCGACCTGCTGTTCGGTCAGCGGATGACCGCGCTCGTCGGCGCAGGCGAAGTGGCTGAGCAGGTTGAGCTCGGCGACCTGCTCGGCGTCTTCCAGCCGCGCATGCCACTGACGCAGGCTGGCGGCGTCGAAACCAAGGCGATGCATGCCGGAGTCGAGCTTGAGCCAGACGTTGAGCGGACGCGCCAACTCAGCGGCAACCAGCGCCTCGGCCTGCGCCGCGCTCTGCACCACCACATCCAGTCCAAGCTGCGCGGCGATGGCGTGTTCACTGGCCTCGAAGCAGCCCTCGAGCAGCAGGATGCGCGCCTCACCATGCATGGCGCGCACCTCGGCCGCCTCCTCCAGGCAGGCCACGGCAAAGCCATCGGCAACCTCGTGCAGCGCCGTCACCACCTCACGCACGCCATGCCCGTAGGCATTGGCCTTGACCACGGCGAAGGCCTGACGCCCGGGCGCGCAGCGCTTGGCGACGGCGTAGTTATGAGCGATGGCGGAGAGGTCGACGATGGCGGCAAGCGGACGCATGACAGAAGGCCTGAACGAAAAACGGGCGCCCATCTTAACCGCTGGGCGCCCGTTTTCATTGATCCAGAGCGTAGCCCGGATGCAATCCGGGGGCTTCTGCGCCGAGAGCCCCGGATTGCATCCGGGCTACAGAACTCGCCCCTACGACGCCCGGGCTGAGAATCTCATTCGTCGTCGAACTGGTAGCTACCCGGCGCCAGGTTCTCGAAGCGCGAATACTTGCCGAGGAAGGCCAGGCGCGCGGTGCCCAGCGGGCCGTTACGCTGCTTGCCGATGATGATCTCGGCCACCCCCTTGTACTCGGTCTCCGGGTGATACACCTCGTCGCGGTATACGAACATGATGATGTCGGCGTCCTGCTCGATTGCACCGGACTCACGCAAGTCGGAGTTGATCGGGCGCTTGTTGGGACGCTGTTCCAGACCACGGTTGAGCTGCGACAGGGCAATGACCGGGCAGTTGAATTCCTTGGCCAGCCCCTTGAGCGAGCGCGAGATCTCGGAAATCTCGTTGACCCGGCTGTCGCCGCTGGAGCCCGGGATCTGCATCAGCTGCAGGTAGTCGACCATGATCAGGCCGATCTCGCCGTGCTCGCGCGCCAGGCGGCGGGTACGCGCGCGCATCTCGCTCGGTGAAATACCGGCAGTATCGTCGATGAACAGCTTACGGTCGTTGAGCAGGTTGACTGCGCTGGTCAGACGCGGCCAGTCATCGTCGTCGAGTTGGCCGGCACGTACCTTGGTCTGGTCGATACGCCCCAAGGATGCGAGCATACGAATCACGATGGATTCCGACGGCATCTCCAGCGAGTAGACGAGAATCGCCTTGTCGCTACGCATCAGCGCGTTTTCCACCAGGTTCATGGCGAAGGTGGTCTTACCCATCGACGGACGGCCGGCGACGATGATCATGTCAGCAGGCTGCAGGCCACTGGTCAGGTTATCCAGATCGTCGAAACCGGTGGACAGGCCGGTGATCGCGTCGCCGTTGTTGAACAGCGTGTCGATGCGGTCGATGGCCTTGACCAGAATGTCGTTGATGCCCACCGGCCCACCGGTCTTGGGGCGGTCTTCGGCGATCTGGAAGATCAGGCGCTCCGCTTCGTCGAGAATCTCCTCGCCGGTACGCCCCTCTGGGGCGTAGGCACTGTCGGCAATCTCGTTGCTGATGCTGATCAGCTTACGCAGCGTGGCGCGCTCGCGAATGATCTGCGCATAGGCCTTGATGTTGGCCACCGACGGCGTGTTCTTCGCCAGCTCGGCGAGATAAGCCAGGCCACCGACCTGCGACAGCTGCCCTTCCTTGTCCAACTGCTCGGACAGCGTCACCACGTCGAAGGGCTCGTTACGCTCGGCCAATTTGAAGATGGCGCGGAAGATCAGGCGATGGTCGTGGCGATAGAAATCGACATCCGACACACCATCGAGCACCCGCTCCCAGGCATTGTTGTCGAGCATCAGGCCGCCGAGCACCGACTGTTCCGCCTCGATGGAGTGCGGTGGCACTTTCAGGGCGGCAGTCTGCAGGTCGTATTGCTCGGGAATGCTGATGTCGTTCATAGGCTCGGGGAGAAAATGCTGCGATAGAAAAACAAAGGGCACGGATCGCAGAGCGATACCGTGCCCGATTGTCAGCAGACCTACGCTACAGCGCAAGCCCGCTTGGCGGCTACTTGATTAAGCAGCGACCACAACCACCTTGACGGTGGCTTCGACGTCGGTGTGCAGGTGCACAGCTACGTCGTATTCGCCAATCTGGCGAATGGTGCCGTTCGGCAGACGAACTTCAGCCTTGGCCACTTCAACGCCGGAGGCGGTCAGGGCGTCAGCGATGTCGTGGGTGCCGATGGAACCGAACAGCTTGCCTTCATCGCCAGCGGTGGCGGTGATGGTGACTTCCAGCTCAGCCAGCTGAGCAGCGCGAGATTCAGCGGAAGCTTTCTTCTCGGCAGCAGCTTTTTCCAGCTCGGCGCGACGTGCTTCGAAAGCAGCAACGTTGGCTTCGGTGGCAGCGGTGGCTTTGCCTTGCGGCAGCAGGAAGTTACGGCCGTAACCGGCTTTAACGTTCACTTTGTCGCCCAGGTTGCCCAGATTGGCGATTTTTTCCAGCAGGATGACTTCCATTTGGGTCTTACCTCTTAACTTTTAACCTTCACCGTTCGCAGAGCCCGGGCCGTTCTTGCGCGCCAGGCGACCGCGAAAATCAAACAGACTGTCGACGATGGCCAAGACCACCAGTAACGGATAGATCAGCTGCATGAACAGCAGGAGCGTGATGTACATGCCCACCAGCCAGAAGCGGGCGAGCCCACCCTTCTCCACCAGGCCGTGCACCAGGGCGATCCCGGCGAACAGCAGCGGCACACTGCACAGCGGCGTGAGCATGGCCAACTGCGGCCCCAGATTGGGACCTAGTATCATGCCCGCCAGCAGCAACAGCGCCTGCGGCAGCGACAGTCTCAGCGCGCGAAACTCGCGACCAAAACCGCCAGGGTTGTACAACACGGCCTGCCAGTAACGCCCAAGGATCAGGCTCAGCAAGCTCAGAATCTGCAGCAAGGCTGCCAGCAGTCCGGTCAGCACCGGTGCGATCAGTGCCTCGAGACGCTCGCGTTCACCCACCGACAATTGCTGGTGAGCCCCATCGAACATGGTTGGCAGCAGCTTCTGCAGCTCACCAGCCATGGCCGCGATGGGTTCGCGGAACACTGCCCCAAGGACAAATCCATACACCAGGCCCAGTGCCACACTGCTCAGCAGTATGCGGTTCCAGGTCCAGTTGGCGCGCAACAACAACGCCAACCCCAGCGCGCCGACCAGCACCAGCAAGGTGCGCGGTTCGCCGAAATACCACCAGGCAATCGCCGGTAGCATGGCCCAGGCCAGAATGCCGATGGCATCACTGGCTCCACGCCGCAACAGCACCAGGCTGCCAGCGGCGGCACTCAACCAGAACAACAGCGGCATCGCTGCCGATCCCACCACCACGAGGGTGGCCTGCATACGGCCGCGCATGATGTATTCAGCCAGGGCGCGCATGCGATCTATTCCTTAACTCTTGTCGACTGCCCGGTCTCAGCGGCCGTGGCTGTCGGTGTAGGGCAGCAGGGCCAGGAAGCGGGCGCGCTTGATAGCGGTGGCCAGCTGACGCTGATAACGAGCCTTGGTACCGGTGATACGGCTAGGAACGATTTTGCCGGTTTCCGAGATGTAGGCTTTCAGGGTGTTGAGATCTTTGAAATCGATCTCTTTCACGTCTTCAGCGGTGAAGCGGCAGAATTTACGACGACGGAAGAAACGTGCCATGTGATTGGCTCCTCAATAGATCCGTGGATTACTCGTCAGCGTTGTCGCTGTCGTTGCTGTCGCTGTCATCGCCGTCGTTGGACTCGGCGTTTTCAGGACGTTCACGACGCTCGCGGCGCTCACTGCGGTTTTCTTCGGCCTTCAGCATCTCGGACTGGCCAGTGACGGCCTCGTCGCGACGGATGACCAGGTTACGGATCACGGCGTCGTTGTAGCGGAAGTTGTCTTCCAGCTCGGCCAGGGCCTTGCCGGTGCACTCTACGTTGAGCATCACGTAGTGGGCTTTGTGGACGTTGTTGATGGCGTAAGCCAGCTGACGACGGCCCCAATCTTCCAGGCGGTGAATCTTGCCACCGTCTTCTTCGATCAGCTTGGTGTAACGCTCGACCATGCCGCCGACTTGCTCGCTCTGGTCCGGGTGAACCAGAAAGATGATTTCGTAATGACGCATAAATGCTCCTTACGGGTTGTAGCCTGCCAACTAAGGTGGTCAGGCAAGGAGTGGGTTTTTCTCGTGATGAGCTTGCCAGGCGGTAGGCGCGAAAAGGCCTGCCGTCACGGCAAGGGGCGCCATTCTAGAGAAGCCCCCTGCCGCATGCAAGACGAATTGGCGATTATTTGAGCAGTCAACCCTTGCGCTTGGCCTGACGCTGACGCACCGCCTCGAACAGGCAGACACCGGTGGCAACCGAGACGTTGAGACTGCTGACACTGCCGCCCATGGGCAGCTTGACCAGGTAATCGCAATGCTCGCGGGTCAAACGGCGCATACCCTTGCCCTCGGCCCCCATGACCAGCACCGTTGGCCCAGTCATGTCCTGCTGATAGACCTCAAGCTCGGCCTCACCGGCCGTACCAACCACCCACAGGCCGCGCTGCTGCAACTTCTCCAGACTGCGCGCCAGGTTGGTCACCGCCACCAGCGGAATCACCTCGGCAGCACCGCAGGCCACCTTGCGTACCGTGGCGTTGAGGGTGGCCGATTTGTCCTTGGGCACGATCACCGCCAACGCGCCGGCGGCATCCGCCGTGCGCAGGCAGGCCCCCAGGTTGTGCGGGTCGGTCACGCCATCGAGCACCAGCAGCAAAGGCGGGCCTTCGCAGCGATCGAGCAACTCCTCGAGCATCGCCTCGCCCCAGACCTGACTGGGGCTGACATCGGCAACCACACCCTGGTGCACACCCTCGACCCAGGCGTCCATCTCACGGCGCTCGCACTGCCCCACTTTTACGCGAGACTGCGCAGCCAGCTCCAGCAAGGGCTGCACCCGAGGATCACTGCGACCATCGGCCAGCCAGACCTGCTTCACCCGCTTGGGGTGATGACGCAGCATGGCCTCTACGGCATGTACGCCGTAGATCTTTTCCAGATCACTCATGACTTGGCCTTAGGCTTGCGCGGCTTACCGGCAGCTGGCGGGGCACTGTCACCACGCCCGGAGCCTTTGCGCGCACCGCCGGCCGGCTTGCTCGCCGACTTGCCGGCAACACCTTTGCCACTCGCACCCTTGCCGGCCTTGGCACCAGCCAACAGCGCCTTCTTCACGTCGCGGCTTTTCTGCACGTCGGTATTGCCCATGCCGCTCGGTTTGCCGCCGCGACGCGCATCATCACCCTTGCCGGCCTTGTCCTGGCTCAGCTCGAAGTCGATCTTGCGCTCATCCAGATCGACGCGCATCACCTTGACCTCGACGCTGTCGCCAAGACGGAAGCTGCGGCCGCTTCGCTCACCGGACAGGCGATGGTGAACCGGGTCGAAGTGGTAGTAGTCGGCCGGCAGCGCGGTCACATGCACCAGGCCCTCGACGTAGATGTCGCGCAGCTCGACGAAAATGCCGAAACCGGTCACGGCAGTGATCACACCGGCGAAGGTCTCACCGACACGATCTTGCATGAACTCGCACTTGAGCCAGTTGACCACGTCGCGGGTCGCTTCGTCGGCACGACGCTCGGTCATCGAGCACTGCTCACCGAGTTTTTCCAAGGTCGCTTCGTCGTACGGATAGATACGCGCCTTGGGCATGACTGCCGCACCGGCACGCTCCACGTGCTTGGTGTCGCGCTTGGAGCGGACCACGCTGCGAATGGCACGGTGCACCAACAGGTCGGGATAGCGACGGATCGGCGAGGTGAAGTGGGTGTAAGCCTCGTAATTGAGGCCGAAGTGCCCTTCGTTCTGAGCGCTGTACACCGCCTGACTCAGCGAGCGCAGCATCACGGTCTGGATCAGGTGATAGTCCGGGCGCTCGCGGATGCTTTCCAGCAGGCGCTGATAGTCCTTGGGTGACGGACCATCCTTGGACTTGCCACGCTGCAGCGACAACCCCAGCTCACCGAGGAAGGCCTTGAGCTTCTCCAGGCGTTCCGGCGGCGGGCCATCGTGCACGCGATACAGCGAGGGGATCTCGTGATCCTGCATGAAGCGCGCGGTGGCCACGTTGGCGGCCAGCATGCACTCCTCGATCAGCTTGTGCGCATCGTTGCGCTGGGTCGGGCGGATCTCCGCGATCTTGCGCCCTTCGCCGAAGATGATGCGGGTTTCCTGGGTCTCGAAGTCGATGGCGCCGCGCTCGTGACGAGCGGCGACCAGTACCTGATACAGCGCGTAGAGCTGATTGAGGTGCGGCAGGACTTCCTTGTACTCGCTGCGCAGGGACTTGCCCTCACTGCTCTTGGGATCTTCCAGCATCAGGCTGACCTTGTTGTAGGTCAGGCGCGCATGGGAGTGGATCACCGCCTCGTAGAACTTGTAGTCGACCATCTGGCCGCTCTTGGACATGGTCATTTCGCAGACCATGGCCAGGCGATCGACATGCGGGTTCAGCGAGCACAGGCCGTTGGACAGCTCCTCCGGCAGCATCGGTACGACGCGCTCGGGGAAATACACCGAGTTGCCGCGCTCGACCGCCTCGGCATCCAGCGCCGAGCCGACCTTGACGTAGTGCGAAACGTCGGCGATGGCCACGTAGAGTTTCCAGCCACCGGAGAACAACTTCCAGCGGCTGCTGTTCTTCTCGCAGTAGACCGCATCGTCGAAGTCGCGGGCGTCTTCACCATCGATGGTGACGAAAGGCAGATGGCGCAGGTCGATGCGCTTCTCCTTGTCCTTCTCCTCCACCTCAGGCTTGAGCTTGCGCGCTTCCTTGACTACCGCCTCGGGCCAGACGTGCGGGATGTCGTAGCTGCGCAGCGCCACGTCGATCTCCATGCCCGGCGCCATGTAGTTGCCGATCACCTCGACGATGTCGCCCTGCGGCTGGAAACGCTGCGTAGGCCAGTGAGTGATCTTGATCTCGACGAACTGGCCGATGCGCGCACCGGCAGTGCGCCCTGGGGTGACCAGCACTTCCTGCTGGATCTTGGGATTGTCGGCGACGACGAAGCCGATGCCGTTCTCTTCGTAGTAACGGCCGACGATGCTCTCGTGCGCGCGCTCGATCACCTCGACGATGCCGCCTTCACGACGGCCACGGCGATCGAAACCTGCCACCCGTACCAACGCCCGATCACGATCGAACACCAGGCGCATCTGCGCTGGGCTGAGGAACAGGTCGTCGCTGCCGTCATCCGGCACGAGGAAGCCAAAGCCGTCACGGTGACCGCTGATGCGACCACAGATCAGATCGAGCTTGTCCACCGGCGCGTAGGTGCCGCGGCGGGTATAGATGAGCTGACCATCGCGCTCCATGGCGCGCAGGCGGCGGCGCAGCGCTTCAAGCTGGTCCTCGGTATCGAGACCGAACTCTTCGACCAGCTGCTCGCGACTGGCGGGCGAACCTCGCTCGGCCAGATGGGCCAGGATCAGTTCGCGACTGGGGATGGGGTTGTCGTATTTTTCCGCCTCGCGGGCGGCCTCGGGATCGAGGGATTGCCAATCGGCCATGTAGGAAGGATTACCTATGCTTATGTATAAAAGGTGTATGCCATTTGCCTATTGAAGCGCGAAAACGTCATTCAAGGCAGCTTTTCCGGCGACAATAATTTTTTGGGGTCAGGGGTTTACAAGGTAAATGCCCGCCCGTATAGTTCGCGCCCACAGCGTCGAGCAGACGTTGTAACACGAAGCAGATGATGATTCATCGGTTTCTGTGCCCAGGTGGCGGAATTGGTAGACGCGCTGGTTTCAGGTATCAGTGACTTAACGGTCGTGGAAGTTCGAGTCTTCTCCTGGGCACCAAATTTCGTGAAGTGGTTTGATAGCCCACTTTGCAAATAAACGGATGCAACGCTCCGTGTCGGCAAAGACGAACATTGCTGTAGTGCCCAGGTGGCGGAATTGGTAGACGCGCTGGTTTCAGGTATCAGTGACTTAACGGTCGTGGAAGTTCGAGTCTTCTCCTGGGCACCAAATTTCAAAAAACCGAGCCAATGGCTCGGTTTTTTATTGCCTGGTAAAAACCGCAGGAATGAGCTTTGCTCGCGAACCCTTGCCAGGCAAAAGCTTCGCGAGCAGAGCTCGCTCCTACAGCAATCCTTTCTAGACCCTGAACTGCCCCAGACTGGCCTTGAGCTGCGCCGCCAGCTCGTCCAGCGCTCTTGCGTTGCCGGCAATCGCCGCCACCGCCTCGGCCGCACGCTGCGCTTCGGCATGGATGGTTTCGACACGCCCGCGTACCGCTCCAGCTCCGTCCGCCTGATGTGCCGCCGCCTGAGTCGCTGCATTGATGGCGCCATGCACTTCATCCACCGACTGCTGCACCGACTGCTGCAGACACGCACTGTCACGCAGCACCTGCAGACCTTCACTACCTTGCGCGCCCGCCTGGGCGATGGCGGCGACCGCCTCCTGCGCGCCCCGCTGCAGGGCAGCGATATGGGTCTGGATATCGCCGGTGGACTGCTGAGTCTTGCTCGCCAGCGCACGCACCTCGTCAGCCACCACGGCAAACCCGCGACCACTCTCGCCAGCGCGCGCGGCCTCGATGGCGGCATTGAGCGCCAGCAGGTTGGTCTGCTCGGCGATGGACTGAATCACCGTCAGCACCACCTCGATCTGCTCGCTCTGCTTGGCCAGCCGTTCGATCACCGCCGAACCATCGGCCACCCGCGCCACCAAGCCCTCGATCAGCGCAGACAGACGCTGAGCGATAGCCGCGTTCTCGTGCGCCGCCTGGCGGATGGTGTCGACGCGCTGCAGCGCGTCCTGCATGGCCTGGCTTTCCGCCTGCGCCTCGTCGGCCATTTGCTCCAACGCCTGCAGGCTGCCAGCCACCTCATCACGCTGCCGCCCAGCCGCCGCCTCGGCCGCCACGCCGCGCTGAGTCAAGCTGCGAATCTGCTCACCGGTACGCAACGCCACCTCGCCCGACTCACGCACGATGGGCTGCAGCTTGGCGATGAAGCGATTGACCGCATCAGCCATCTCGCCGACCTCGTCCTGACTGTCGATGCTCACGCGCCGCGTCAGATCGCCCTCGCCCGCCGCCAGGTCATTGAGCGCCGCACTAAGCAGGCGCAAGCGACTCAGCACTCGCCAGCCCAACACAAGGGCGACCACCAGCATTGCCAGCGCCCCGACGATCAACAGGCCGAGAGCGATGTTCCAGCGCAGCGAATCCGCCGCCACGCGCACCGACTCACCACCGTTGCGTGCCATTTCCTGGGTGTAGCGCTCGGCCGACTGCAGACGCTCGCGCAGCGCACCGGTCGCCTCCTCGGAAGCACCTGCCAGGCTGCTATCAACCAACTCACCGGCACCACTGACCAACGACGCAAAGCGGCCGTCGAGCGCGGCCAGCTCCTTTTCCACCACATCCAGTGACAGGCCCATCTGCACCTTGCCGATACGCGAGCCCATTGGATTGATATCAGCCTCGACCACGTAAACACGCGGATCGCGCGAAGCCGCATCCACCAGCTTCTCCAGCGGCGAGTCACCCTGCCCGGCAGCGACGAGTTCACGCACCTGCGCGTTACTGCGATTGAAGTTGCGCGTCAGGCGCTGACCATCGGCGTCATAGATGATGGCGAACAACACCGCCGGATCCTGCTGGGCGATTCGGGTAAGCGCAGTGAGCGCAGGAATATCCAGATCCCAGATGGACTTCGGCGCCACCCCAGCCAGCAATTGCGCCAGCGCCTGGCCGGACTGCTTGAGATTACCCTCGAGCACCGCACGCAGTTGCGCCTGCTCAGTCTTCAACTGGCCAGAAAGCCCTTCGCCCAGGCGAGTGCGGGTACTGCTCGCCAACGCCGCAAGGCCCTGGCTCATCTCGCGCTCAGCCATGTTCAGCTCTTCGCCAAGACGGCGGCTCTCACCACCCAGGCGCTGCGCCAGATCCTCGACCATGCCGTCGACCGAGGCGCGCATCAGCCAAACAGCCAAACCGACCTGCACCAACATGGCCAGGCCAAGCGCGACGAACACCGGGCGCAACAAACGGCTACGCAACATGGAAACGATGGCGAACACTGGGAACACTCCTCAACAACCGTAATAGCTATAACGGCGACTTCCGGGATTTATTGAATATAAGCAAAGCGCATGCCCAGCTCCCCTGCGGGAGCGCCCGTACGGACAGGCACAAAAAAGCCGCCCGAAGGCGGCTCCTGTGCGACTCGAGAGCATCTCGATCAGGCAAACGGATGACGCAGTACGATGGTCTCGTTGCGATCCGGGCCGGTGGAGATGATGTCGATCGGCGCACCAACCAGCTCTTCCACACGCTTGATGTAGGCACGCGCAGCGGCCGGCAAGTCTTCCAAGGTCTTTGCGCCCAGGGTGGATTCGCTCCAGCCCGGAATCTCCTCGTAGACCGGCTGCAGGCCGATGTAGCTGTCGGCGTCGGTCGGCGCATCGACCAGCACCTGGCCGTTGGCGTCCTTGTAACCGGTGCAGATACGGATGGTTTCCAGACCGTCGAGCACGTCCAGCTTGGTCAGGCACAGGCCGGAGATGCTGTTGATCTCGATGGCGCGACGCAGGATCACCGCATCGAACCAGCCGCAACGACGAGCACGACCAGTGGTGGCGCCGAACTCGTGGCCACGCTTGGCGAGGAAGGCACCGACATCATCGAACAGTTCGGTCGGGAACGGGCCGGAACCGACACGGGTAGTGTAGGCCTTGGTGATACCGAGGATGTAGTCCAGGTACAGCGGACCGAAACCGGAGCCGGTGGCGATACCGCCAGCGGTGGTGTTGGAGCTGGTCACGTAGGGGTAGGTGCCATGGTCGATGTCCAGCAGCGACCCCTGGGCACCTTCGAACATGATGTCCTTGCCCTCACGACGCAGATCATGCAGCACGGCAGTGACGTCAGCCATCATCGGCTTGAGCAACTCGGCGTATTCCATGCACTCATCCAGGGTTTTCTGGAAGTCGATGGCCGGCTCCTTGTAGAAATTGACCAGCTGGAAATTGTGGTAATCCAGCAGCTCGCCCAGCTTGGCGGCGAAACGCTCGCGGTGGAACAGGTCACCGACACGCAGACCACGACGCGCGACCTTATCTTCGTAGGCTGGGCCGATACCGCGACCGGTGGTGCCGATCTTGGCATCGCCACGGGCCTTCTCGCGCGCCTGATCCAGCGCCACGTGATAGGACAGGATCAGCGGGCAGGCCGGGCTGATACGCAGGCGCTCACGCACCGGCACACCCTTCTCTTCCAGCTTGGTGATTTCGCGCATCAGAGCATCGGGAGCGACGACCACACCGTTGCCGATCAGGCACTCGACGCCGGCACGCAGGATGCCAGACGGAATCAGGTGCAGGACGGTCTTCTCACCGTTGATCACCAGGGTGTGGCCAGCGTTGTGACCGCCCTGATAACGCACGACTGCAGCGGCATGCTCGGTGAGCAGGTCGACGATCTTGCCCTTGCCCTCATCACCCCATTGGGTGCCCAGGACGACGACATTCTTACCCATAAACTTGTCCTCTTCGCGCAAGCTTCGATGCCGGCCGCGGGCCGGCGAAAATGTATTCAGGACGCCAGGGGCGCCACCTGCCAACGTCCATCGCGCAGTGCCAGCAGGCGATCACAGCCTGCTTCGCGCGCATCCGCCTCGCTCTGCCCGGGCAACGCCTGTACCACGCGCTCACCCTCACCACGCAGACGCCGAACGGCCTGCCACAGATAGAGGTCATGATTATCCGGCGCCCAAACGCCGCTGACGGATTCATCCAGGCGCATATCCCCCAGGGTCACCAGGGTCTTCAGATCAGTGGAGAACCCGGTCGCCGGACGTGCCCGGCCGAACACCGCGCCGGTATCGTCGTAACGGCCACCCTGAGCGATGGCACCGCCCTCACCCGGCACAAAGGCCGCGAACACCACGCCGGTGTGATAGTTGTAGCCGCGCAACTCGCCCAGGTCGAAGTACAGCGGCAGCTCCGGATAACGCAGCTCCAGCGCATCGGCGATTGCCACCAGCTCATCGAGCGCAGCGTGCACCGCATCCGGCGCCTCGACCAGAACGGCCTGGGCCAGATCCAGCACTTCCCGGCCGCCACACAGCTCGGCGAGCGAACGCAGCATGCTGCCCAGGCCCGCCGGCAACGCGGCGGTCAGGCTCTCGATCTCGTCCATGGCCTTGCGCTGCAGCGCATCGAACAACTGCTGCTCGGCTTCGCCGGACAAACCCGCGGCGCGCGCCAGACCACGGTAGATACCGACATGACCGAGATCCATGTGCACGTCCGGCACCGCAGCCAGCTCAAGGGTCTCGACCAGCAAGCTGATCACTTCGATATCGCTGGCCGGACTGGCGTCGCCATAGAGCTCGGCACCCAGCTGGATCGGACTGCGCGAGGTAGTCAGTGCACGCGGCTGCGCATGCAACACGCTGCCGGCATAGCAAAGACGGCTCGGCCCCTCACGGCGCATGGTGTGAGCATCAATGCGCGCCACCTGCGGGGTGATGTCGGCACGAAAGCCCATCTGCCGACCGGACAGCGGATCGGTGACCTTGAAGGTACGCAGGTCGAGATCCTGGCCGGCGCCAGTTAGCAGGGATTCCAGGTACTCGATATGGGGGGTGACGACGAACTCGTAACCCCAACGTTGGAACAGATCCAGCACCTGACGGCGCGCCGCCTCGATGCGTGCCGCTTCCGGCGGCAGTACTTCTTCGATGCCATCTGGCAGCAGCCAGCGGTCTACCGTTGCCATTTCGCCATTCCCCTCTCGATCCGGGCGGCACAAGCCTTCAGTGAAGCAGATATAGAAGGGCCGTACCCAGCAGCATGCTGGTCAGCCCCATAAGGCGCAGTCGGCGGTCGGGCAGACGAGCTGCCCGCATGACCGCTCCGCGCCAATGGCGCGGATAGAGGAAGGGCAGGATGCCTTCCAGCACCAATACCAGACACAGTGCGATGCCGAGTTCCTGCCACATGATTCCCACAGACGCAAAAAAGCCGGGATTTTCCCGGCTGCCGCATGATACCACGTTTTACCTTGCGGTCACCCTGGCGACGCATCGCGCCGCCAGGGTTGCCGATCAAGGCCTGGATTTTTCCAGGTAGCGGAAGAAATCGCTGCCCGGGTCCAGCACCAGCACATCACGCTTGTCAGCGAAGCTTTCGCGGTAAGCCTGCAGACTCCGGTAGAAGGAGTAGAACTCCTGATCCTGACCGAAGGCGTTGGCGTAGATGGACGCAGCCTGGGCATCACCGTCACCGCGCAGCTCTTCAGCTTCACGATAGGCTTCAGCCAGCAGTACACGGCGCTGACGATCAGCATCAGCGCGAATACCTTCGGCCAGCTCACGACCCTTGGCGCGATGCTCGCGCGCTTCACGCTCACGCTCGGTGCTCATCCGCTCGAACACGCTGCGGTTCACTTCGCGCGGCAGGTCGATGGCCTTGACCCGAACGTCGACCACTTCGATACCCAACTCACGCTCGGCGGCGCGGTTGAGGGTCGCGGTCACGTCAGCCATCAGCGCATCACGCTCACCGGATACCGATTCGTGCAGGGTGCGCTTACCGAACTGGTCACGCAGCGATGCTTCCAGACGACGCGCCAGACGCTCATCAGCGACCTGCTTCATGCCCGAGGTGGACTGATAGAAGCGCTCGGCATCCTTCACCCGCCACTTGGCATAGGCATCGACCATCAGCGCCTTCTTCTCCAGGGTCAGGAAGCGCGAGGACGTCGAATCCAGCGTCAGCAGACGACCGTCGAAGATACGCACCTGGTTGACGTAGGGGATCTTCACATGCAGGCCGGGCTGCACATCAGGCTGAACCACTCGCCCGAACTGCAACAGCACCGCACGCTCGGTCTGCGCCACGATATAGAAGCTGTTCCACGCCACCAGGGCCACAACCACGGCCACGATCAGGCCGATCAGGGACTTGTTGTTCATCAACGGCCCTCCCGGGTACGCAGGTTACGCTGCGACATATCGCTGCTCAGCGGCACCGCTGGATCACGCGCTGTCGAATTGCTGCTGTTGGCAGAACTGGAGGAAGAAGCACCACCACGGCTGTCGATCATCTTGTCCAGCGGCAGATAGAGCAGGTTGTTCTGCCCCTTGTCACCGGTGACCAGAACCTTGCTGGTGTTGCTCATCACTTCCTGCATGGTGTCGATGTACAGACGCTCGCGAGTGATCTCGGGCGCCTTGCGGTACTCGGCGACCAGCTTGGTGAAGCGGTCGGCCTCACCCTGGGCGCGAGCGATGACTTCATCACGGTAACCGTTGGCCTCTTCCAGCATACGCTGGGCCTGACCACGCGCTTCCGGGATTACGCCGTTGGCGTAGGACTCGGCCTGGTTCTTCTCACGCTGCTCGTCTTCACGGGCACGAATCACGTCATCGAAGGCCTCCTGAACTTCACGCGGCGCCGCAGCGCTCTGGATGTTCACCTGAGTGATGGTGATACCGGTGCGGTAGTTGTCGAGGAAACGCTGCAGGCGCTCACGCACCTCGCTGGCTATCAGCTCACGACCTTCGGTCAGCACCTGATCCATCTCGGTGGAACCCACCACGTGGCGCACGGCACTGTCGGTAGCGTGCTGCAGACTGACTTCCGGCTGCTCGACGTTGAGCACGAAGTCCTGCAGGTTGCTCACCCGATACTGCACGGTCAGCGGCACTTCGATGATGTTCTCGTCTTCGGTCAGCATGGCGCCCTGCTTGCTGTAGGCGCGCTCACGCGTGACGTTTTCCTGGAACTTGCGATCGATTGGCGGGAAATAGATATTCAGGCCCGGACCAACGGTCTCGTGGTACTTACCGAAGCGCAGCACCACGGCCTGCTCCTGTTCGTCCACCACGTAGATCGCGCTGTACAGCCATACCACCGCCAACAGGCCGAGACCGACGAACAGCAGGCCGAAGCCACCGCCGCCACTGCGACCAGAGTCGTCGTCACCACGTTTCTTGCCACCGCCAAACAGCCCGTTGAGGCTTTCTTGCAGCTTGCGGAACGCTTCGTCGAGATCCGGCGGCCCCTGCCGGCCACCGCCTTTGCGGCCGCCCCAAGGGTCTTGATTGTTCGAGTTGCCACCCGGCTCATTCCAAGCCATAGCGTTCTCCGTACTAATAAAGCGAAGGCGCGCCCACGGCGCGCCGGCCAATGCTACCCAAAGCCCTATGGTGACAGCAAAGCCACCGTCCCAGGCTTTATTGCAAAGTATGTTGCTCGATGAAGGTTTGAGGCTCCAAACCTTCGCGACTCACCAGGCGATTGAGCTCGACTCGCGGCAAACGCACCGCCAGCAGGCTGCGCCCCAACTCATCATGTTCTTCGCTCTGCACCGCCCCCAGCGCGAAGAACTGCGCACGCAGTCGCCCCAACCGTTGCGGCAGCTGCAGCGTGGCGACGAACAAATCTTCGCCCAACAACTCCGCCACTGCTTGACGCAACAGCTCAAGACCACGCCCCTCGCGGGCCGACAACCAGACACGCAGCGGCTTGCCATCAGCATCGCGCTGGATCTGCGGCTCGACACCATCCAACAAATCCAGCTTGTTGTATACCTCGAGCATCGGCAACTCGTGTGCGCCGATCTCCTTGAGCACGTTCTGCACCTGCTCGATCTGCGCCATGCGCTCAGGCTCATGGGCGTCGATCACATGCAACAGCAGGTCGGAATTGCTCGATTCTTCAAGCGTAGCGCGGAAAGCCTCGACCAGCTTGTGCGGCAGATGGCGAATGAAACCCACGGTATCGGCCAGTACCACGGGACCCAGGTCGTCGAGCTGCAGACGGCGCAGGGTCGGATCGAGTGTGGCGAACAGTTGATCGGCCGCATACACCTCGGAGGTGGTCAGGGCATTGAACAAGGTGGACTTGCCGGCGTTGGTGTACCCCACCAGGGAGACCGATGGAATATCCGCACGCCTGCGCCCGCGACGCGCCTGCTCACGCTGACTGCGCACCTTGTCCAACTTCTGCTTGATCTGCCGGATGCGCACACGCAGCAAGCGGCGGTCGGTTTCCAGCTGGGTTTCACCCGGGCCACGCAGACCGATACCGCCTTTCTGCCGTTCGAGGTGAGTCCAGCCGCGCACCAGGCGCGTGCTCATGTGGTCGAGCTGAGCCAGTTCGACCTGCAGCTTGCCTTCATGAGTACGCGCGCGCTGAGCGAAGATATCGAGGATCAGGCCGGTACGATCAAGCACACGGCATTCGAAGGCGCGCTCGAGGTTGCGCTCCTGGCTGGGCGTCAGGGTGTGATTGAAGATGACCAGATCGGCCTCGGCGGCCTTGACCTGATCGCGCAACTCCTCGACCTTACCGCTGCCGATCAGGAACTTGGCCGTCAGACGACTGCTGGGCACACTGAAGAAAGCGACCATGTCGGCACCTGCCGACATGGCCAATTCCTGGAACTCCTGGGGGTCTTCGCTCGCCTCGGAGTCTTGGCCTTCCAGATGAACCAGGATGGCCCGCTCACCGCCCTCATGACGCTCGAAGAACAATGCAGCCCCCTATAGGTCAGGCGTTACCCGGTTCGCTATCGCCCTGCTCGGCATCACCCGCGCTCGGCAGACGCACCGGACGGCTGGGGACGACGGTGGAAATGGCGTGCTTGTAGACCATCTGGCTGACGGTGTTCTTCAGCAGGATGACGAACTGGTCGAAGGACTCGATCTGGCCCTGCAGCTTGATTCCGTTGACCAGATAGATGGAAACAGGGACGCGTTCCTTACGCAGGGTATTCAGGTAAGGGTCTTGTAGCGAATGCCCTTTTGACATGTGCCGCACTCCTTTAGAGGATCAATTCAATAATTTTAGTAGGTAAACAATGGCTTCGGGCCGTCCCACCCCCAAGGATAGACGGCCAGCGGCAAGGTCTCACTGCAATATGGAGACGCCTGCCAGGTATTTCAAGACGCGAGACAGATTGTCGCAGGCCAGACTGTCCAGCCAGTGCACATCGTCCCAGCCACGTAGCCAGGTGAACTGCCGCTTGGCCAACTGGCGAGTGGCGATGATGCCGCGCTCGACCATCTCGTCCCGGGACAATTCGCCGTCGAGGTATTCCCACATCTGGCGATAACCCACCGCTCGTATAGACGGCAATCCCGCGTGCAAGTCACTTCGGCTACGCAGGGCTTCGACCTCTTGCACAAAGCCCTGTTCCACCATCGCTCGAAATCGTTGAGCGATGCGGTCATGCAAAACCTGACGCTGCGCCGGTGCGATAGCAAGCTGAGCAACAGTATAGGGCAATTGCCCGGCGCCCGATGTGCCCGTGTCGGGATTTCCTGCCGCCTGGCGCCGACGATGCTCGGTCATGCTCAGACCACTCAGCCGATAGACTTCCAGCGCCCGGGTCAGACGTTGCGGGTCGTTGGGGTGGATGCGCGCCGCCGACTCCGGGTCGACTGCGGCCAATTCGCGATGCAGCACCTCCCAGCCTTCGGCCAGCGCACGAGCCTCCAGCTCGGCGCGGATCACCGGATCGGCGCTGGGCATGTCGGCCAGGCCTTCCAGCAGCGCCTTGTAATAGAGCATGGTGCCGCCCACCAGCAGCGGAATACGGCCACGCGCCGTGCTCTCGGCCATGGCGGCCAGGGCATCGGCGCGAAACTCCGCCGCCGAATAGCTCTCGGCCGGATCACGGATATCGATCAGGGCGTGAGGAAACGCGTCGAGAATGGCACGCTCAGGCTTGGCCGTGCCGATGTCCATGCCACGATAGATTAGCGCCGAATCAACGCTGATCAGGTCACACGGCAAGACGCGCGCCAGCTCCAGGGCCAGGTCGGTCTTGCCGGCGGCAGTCGGGCCCATCAGAAAAATTGCAGGAGGAAGCGCAGGCATCGATATGACTCGGCAACAAAGACGGGAGCCCTCGGCGGGGCATTGCTCACTTACTGACCACGCATGAACAACTTATCGAGCTGATCCATGCTCAATTGCGTCCAGGTCGGTCGCCCGTGGTTGCACTGGCCGCTGCGCTCGGTCTGTTCCATGTCACGCAGCAGGGCGTTCATCTCGGGAAGGGTCAGGCGCCGGTTGGCGCGCACCGCACCATGGCAGGCCATGGTCGCCAGCAGCTCGTTGAGGTGCGCCTGGATACGGTCGCTGGTGCCATATTCGAGCAGATCGGCCAGTACGTCGCGCACCAACTGGGTCGCTTCGGCCTGCTTGAGCAGCGCCGGAATCTGGCGGATCGCCAGCGTCTCCTCTCCCAGCCGCTGCAATTCGAAGCCCAGACGCTGGAACCACTCGCCATGCTCCTCGGCGCAGTCGGCTTCGCGCTGACTGAGAGCGATGGATTCCGGTACCAGCAACGGCTGGCCGCGCAGCCCCTCACTGGCCATCGCATACTTCAGGCGCTCGTAGGTGATGCGCTCATGCGCGGCGTGCATATCCACCACAACCATGCCCTGGGCATTCTCGGCGAGGATGTAGACCCCCTTGAGCTGCGCCACGGCGTAGCCGAGCGGCGGAATGTCGCCCTGCTCCTGCGGCAGCGCTGCGGACGACGCAGCGGGCAGCGGGGCGAAATACTCGCGATAGGTGGCTTGCGCTTCGGCAGCCGGTACGCCGGGGTTGCTAGCTTGTTGCTGATAACCAGCACCTGCACCACGCCAGGCCGGCTGCGCATTGGCCACCGGGGTTTCCAGCACACTGGCAGCCAGACCCATTTCGCCCTGCGGGCCAAATTCTCCGGCGGCCAGGCCGCTTGCACGCGACATGGGGGAGATGGCCGCCGGAGCGGCCACCTGATCTTCCGGGCGTACATCGGCCAGCGCACGGTGCAACGTACCGTAAAGGAAGTCATGTACCATGCGGCTGTCACGGAAGCGCACTTCGTGCTTGGTCGGGTGAACGTTGACGTCCACCGTGCTCGGGTCGATTTCCAGAAACAGCACAAAGGTCGGGTGACGGCCGTTGAACAGCACGTCGCGATAGGCCTGGCGCACCGCATGAGCGACCAGCTTGTCGCGCACCATGCGGCCGTTGACATAGAAATACTGCAGATCCGCCTGACTGCGCGAGAAGGTGGGCAAGCCGACCCAGCCCCACAGGCGCAGACCGCCGCGCTCGATCTCGATGGGCAGCGCCTGCTCGAGGAACGCCGGGCCGCAAACCGAGGCCACACGACGCGCCCGGCTGATCTCGTCACCCGCCTCGTGCAGGCTGAGCACCGTCTTGCCGTTATGGCGCAGGTGAAAGCCGACATCGAAACGGGCCAGCGCCAGGCGCTTGATCACTTCCTGCAGGTGATCGAATTCGGTTTTCTCGGCGCGCAGGAACTTGCGCCGTGCCGGGGTATTGAAGAACAGATCTCGTACTTCCACCGAGGTGCCCACCGGGTGCGCAGCTGGCTGCACCCGTGGCTCCATGTCACGCCCCTCGGTTTCCACCTGCCAGGCCTGGTCGGCGTCGGCGGTACGCGAAGTCAGGGTCAGGCGCGATACTGAGCTGATCGAAGCCAGCGCCTCGCCACGAAAGCCCATGCTGAGCACCGCCTCGAGATCTTCCAACTCACGAATCTTGCTGGTGGCATGGCGCGCCAATGCCAGCGGCAGGTCGTCCGGGGCGATACCACCACCGTCATCACGCACCTTGAGCAGTTTGACACCGCCCTGCTCGACGTCGACATCGATACGCCGCGCACCGGAGTCCAGGCTGTTTTCCAGCAGTTCCTTGGCGACCGAAGCCGGACGCTCGACCACCTCGCCCGCAGCGATCTGGTTGGCCAGGCGCGGGCTGAGCAAATGAATACGGGACATGACACTCACTACTGGGCTGCCAGCGCTGTGGCGGGTATCTGCAATGTCTGGCCGACCTTGATCACGTCACCATTGAGCTTGTTGGCACTACGCAGGGACGCCAGGCTGATCTGGTAGCGCTGGGCGATCAGCGCCAGGCTCTCGCCGCGTGCCACCACATGCTCACGCGGGCCCGCGGCGATCTTGCCTTCATCACGCAGCCAGGCAACGTAGGTGCCAGGCGGCGGGTTCTCATGGAAGAACTGCTTGACCCCGGTGGTGATCGAACGCGCCAGCGCCTGCTGATGGCTGGCGGTATGCAGTTTCTTGGCTTCGTTGGGGTTGGAGATGAAACCGGTCTCAACCAGAATCGAAGGAATATCCGGCGATTTCAGCACCATGAAGCCTGCCTGCTCGACGCGCCGTTTGTGCAGCGGGGTGATGCCGCCCATGTTCGACAGCACCTTCTGCCCGACATTGAGACTGGAGGACAGCGAAGCGGTCATCGACAGATCCAGCAACACGCCGGCGAGCATCTTGTCCTTGTCGTCGAGACTGACATTGCCGGCGCCACCGATCAGGTCGGACTGGTTCTCGGCATCGGCCAGCCAGCGCGCCGTCTCGGACGTAGCACCCCGTTCGGACAGGGCATAGACCGAAGCGCCGAACGCCGAAGCCCGCGGCGCCGCGTCGGCATGAATGGACACGAACAGGTCTGCGCCTTTCTTGCGCGCGATCTCGGTGCGTTTACGCAGCGGAATGAAATAGTCACCGGTGCGCACCAGTTCGGCACGGAAGCCCTTTTCGGCATTGATCTGCCGCTGCAACTCTCTGGAGATGGCCAGGGTCACGTTCTTTTCGTACTGCCCCTTGACCGGCGACAGCGCACCCGGGTCCTCGCCACCATGGCCGGCATCAATGGCGACGACGATATCGCGCTTGCCATTAGGCACAGGCGTCAACTTCGGTGGTGGCTGGGTCGGCGTGACCGGCAAAGGAGGTGCGCTGGCGGCAATGCTGGGCGTCTGCGTGGCGGGGGGCGCACTGCCCTGATCGAACAAATCGACCACCAGGCGATGGCCATATTGCTGATTAGGCGCGAGGGTAAAGCTCTTCGGCGACACCGGCGCCGACAAATCGATGACCACGCGCAGGTCATCAGCGCTGCGCTGGGCCGAGCGCACACCGGTGATCGGGGTGTTGGCCAGCGAAAGTTGCTCGAGACTGGTAGCCAACTTGGCGCCACTGACGTCGATAACGATGCGATCAGGTGCGGCAAGGGTGAACACGCTGTGCTGTACCGGGCCAGACAGATCGAAGACCAGACGGGTATTGTCCGGGGCACGCCACAGACGCACGCTCCGTATATCGGAGGCAGCCAGGGCCTCGGCAGCCAGGGCCGCCAACAACACCCCCACAGCTGTAACCAGCGCGCCTATGCGCATAACCAACCCCATCGCTTCTTATTCATTCCTTGCTGCTCAGGGCCTTGCACCAGGCCTCCCCTCGAGCCCCATGCCCCTGCAGCAACAGCGAACGGCCGCTCGCTTGAGGGCTAATGGTAATGTCCAGGTCGGGCTTTGGCAAAACGCCCGCGCCACGCTGCGGCCATTCGATCAGGCACAAGGCATCCCCCTCGAAGTAATCGCGGATGCCGAGAAACTCCAATTCCTCAGGATCGACCAGACGATAAAGATCGAAATGAAAGGCACGCATGTCGCCAATTTCGTAGGGTTCGACCAGGGTAAAGGTCGGACTCTTGACCGCACCAGCATGGCCCAGGCCGCGCAGAATGCCGCGTGAAAGGGTGGTTTTGCCGGCGCCCAGATCACCATGCAGATAGATGATGCCCTGCCCCCCACTGATCTCGGCGATCCGCGCCCCCAGAGCCAGCATTGCGGCTTCGTCGGCCGCTTCGAGTTTCACTTCACACAAGGACACAACTCCTCCAATAACTGACGAATGGTGCAGGGCAGATCACCGGCAGCCAGCCCGCGCCCCTGCGCAGCCAGCACCTCACCGGCACGTGCATGCAGCCATACCGCCAGGCAGGCCGCATCATACGCTGCCATGCCCTGCGCCAGCAGCGCACCGATCAATCCAGCCAGAACATCACCCAAGCCGGCTCCCGCCATCGCCGGATGACCGCGATCACACAGCGCCAGACGCCCATCCGGTGCTGCGACCAGGCTGCCTGCGCCCTTAAGCACCACCACCAGGCCAAAACGTTGCGCCAGGGCCCGCACGGCAGCCGGCCGATCAGCCTGCACGCTTGCGGTATCGATACCCAGCAAACGCGCCGCTTCGCCCGGATGCGGCGTGAGCACACCCTGATCAGGCGCGGCGGCCCGCCCGGCAGCCAGCAGATTGAGCGCATCGGCATCCCAGACCTGAGGCATATCGAGACCACAGACGCCAGACAGCAAACTGCGCGACCAGGCCCCCTGACCCAGGCCAGGCCCTACCACGCAGACATCGGCGCGCTCGGTGAGTGCCAACAGCTGATTGGCCGAAGCCACCGCCGCACACATGATTTCAGGCCGTCGCACCAAAGCGGCCGCGACATGCTCGCCTCGTGTCGCCAGTGACACCAGGCCAGCGCCAGCACGCAGTGCACTGTCGGCACAGAGCAGCGCAGCGCCGCCCATGCCCAGATCGCCACCGATCACCAGCAGGTGACCGAACTGGCCCTTGTGCGCCACCGGCGACCGCGCCGCAAGGCGCGGCAGATTGGCCGGATCGAGACGCTGTGCCACGCTGGGCGCCTGGGCCAATAGCCGGGCATCGCCTTGCAGATCGTCGAACTGCAGCTCGCCGCACAGCTCTGGGCCGACACCCGTCAGCAGGCCGAGCTTGAGGGCGATGAAGGTCACGGTCAGATCGGCGCGCACCGCCACACCAAGACGCGCGCCGCTGTCGGCATTCAAGCCAGAAGGAATATCCACCGCCAGCACCGGCAAGCCACTCTGGTTGAGCAGGCGTATCGCCTGGGCATAAGGCTCACGCACCGCACCAGCCAGACCCGTGCCGAGCAACGCATCGACCAGGATGCCAGTCAGTGGCGCGCATTCGCTCCAGGGCAGAATATTCACGCCAGCTCGCCTGGCCTCGGCGCAGGCCTGAGCAGCGTCGCCACTCAGCGCAGCGGGATCGCCCACCGCCAGCACGCGCACACGCCACCCGGCACGCTGGGCCAGGGCGGCGATCAAGTAGCCGTCGCCGGCATTGTTGCCACGCCCAGCCAGCACGGTGATTTCGCCGGCATCCGGCCAGCGCCTGCGTAAGGCGCGCCAGGCAGCATGGGCGGCACGCTGCATCAATTCGAACCCAGGCGTCCCGGCGGCGATCAGTTGCGCATCCAGCGCGCGCACCTGTTCGGCGCTGTGCAGGCTCAAGGGTAAAGAGGCTGGTAGATGCATGGCTCGCTCGCGGCGGATGTCTGGCAGAATTATACCTACGTCCATCGCCTGCGCCCTCCTCATGTCCGATCAAACCCTCGACCTCGACGCCCTCGCCCTGTCCATCAAGGACTGGGGGCGTGAGCTGGGCTTTCAGCAGGTCGGCATCACCGATGTCGAGCTGGGCGAACACGAGGCGCATCTGCAACGATGGCTGGAAGCCGGCTATCAGGGCGAGATGGATTACATGGCCGCCCACGGCAGCAAGCGCTCACACCCGGACGAACTGGTACCTGGCACCCTGCGCGTGGTGTCGCTGCGCATGGACTATCTGCCCGGCGACACGCAGATGGCCCAGCGCCTCAACGAGCCGGAGCAGGCCTACGTGTCGCGCTACGCCCTGGGCCGCGACTACCACAAACTGATCCGCAAGCGCCTGCAACAGCTGGCCGAACGCATCCAGCAGCAAATCGGTCCGTTCGGCTACCGCGCCTTCGTCGACAGCGCCCCGGTGCTGGAAAAGGCCATCGCCGAAAAAGCCGGTCTCGGCTGGATCGGCAAGAACACCCTGGTGCTCAACCGCAAGGCCGGCAGCTATTTCTTTCTCGGCGAGCTGTTCGTCGACCTGCCACTGCCGGTGGATGCCCCACACGCCAGCGAGCATTGCGGACGCTGCAGCGCGTGCATGGATATCTGCCCCACTGCGGCCTTCGCTGGGCCCTACGTACTGGATGCCCGGCGCTGCATTTCCTACCTGACCATCGAGCTGAAAGGCTCGATCCCCGAAGAGCTGCGTGCGCCCATCGGCAACCGGGTGTTCGGCTGCGACGACTGCCAGATCGTCTGCCCCTGGAATCGCTTCGCTCGCCCCACCGACCAGGGCGACTTCCAGCCGCGCCATGGCCTGGACAACAGCGGCCTGGCCGAGCTGTTCATGTGGACGGAAGAGGAGTTTCTCAGCCGCACCGAAGGCTCGCCGCTACGCCGCGCCGGCTACGAGCGCTGGCTGCGTAACCTGGCGGTCGGCCTTGGCAACGCGCCATCCACCATCCCGGTACTACAGGCTCTGCAGGCACGCCGCGAACATCCGTCGGAGCTAGTGCGCGAGCATGTGGCGTGGGCCCTGGAGCGGCACGGCGCCTTGTAGCCCGGATGAAATCCGGGAATGGCGCCGCCCGTTTTCCCGGATTGCATCCGGGCTACGCTACTCGCACGGCACGCGGAACGCGCCGGAGTGGCTAATTTACACCTTGAGGAAATGCTCACGGTAGTGGCGCAGCTCGGCAATGGACTCACGAATGTCATCCAGCGCCTGGTGGGTGGCGGTTTTCTGAAAGCTGTCCTTGACCGCTGGCGCCCACATGCCAGCGAGGATCTTCAGCGTCGACACGTCCAGGTAGCGGTAGTGGAAGTAGGCTTCCAGGGCCGGCATGTACTTGTAGAGAAAGCGGCGATCCTGGCCGATGCTGTTGCCGCAGATTGGCGACTTACCCTTCGGCACCCACTGTTCGAGAAAGGCGATGGTCTGCGCCTCGGCAGCGGCGCTGTCGATCTTGCTCTCACGCACGCGCTGGGTCAGGCCACTCTGGCCATGGGTGCGGGTGTTCCATTCGTCCATGCCGGCCAGAGCCTCGTCGCTCTGGTGAACGGCGATCACCGGTCCCTCAGCCAGCACGTTCAGCTCACTATCGGTGACAATAGTGGCCATCTCGATGATCACATCACGCTCTGGCTCCAGCCCGGTCATTTCCAGGTCGATCCAGATCAGGTTGTTGGGGTTTTGCATGGTTAGGCTCCTTGGCTCAGGCGCCAAGTCTAGCGGATCTCGGCGCCCTTCATCTGCCAGAGAAACAGAGAGGTTTGCCGCCCCTCGCTGACGTCGAATTCGCGATCAGCAGGCACACCCGGAATCTCGAAGGTATTGCTGATCAGCCAGCTGCCAGCGCGCATCTCGGCTTGCGCCTTGGCCCACAGGCGCGGCATCGGCACGGGCGAGAGAAAGCAGTAGACGACATCGAACTCGCCAAGCTCGACCTGCCACAAGCTCCGATAACGAATGCTGCAGTTTTCCTGCAGCAAGCAGCGCAGCCAGGCGAAAGCGAAGAGCAGGGGCGCCGTCTCGACACCCACGAACTGTCCGCGCGGAAACTGCCTGGCCAGCTGCAGTACCGTACCTGCCGTACCACACCCCAGGTCGACGAAGCGCAGCGGCGACTCACGCTCGCTCATGAACTGCTGCAGACGTTGCTGCGCCTTGCGCCCACTCAGGTAGAGCGGCACCTGTTCACGCAAACTGTTCCAGTTGACCAGCAGCAACAGCACGAAGCCCAGCAGGAACAACCAGGCCGGTAAATCGGCGCGCTGCATCACCAGCAGCGCGGGCAGAAACGCCAGATTGATCCACAACCACCAGCGTGACAGACCCAGGCGCCAGCCGATCCCGGCGGCCACAACACCTTGCAGCAGCGCCACCGAAAACAACGACATGCGCCAGGGCAGCAACGCCAGCAGATAGACCAGCACCACCACCAGCGCCAAGGCCAGACCCTGCGCTAAAAGAGCGCGCAATAACGGTAGCCGCAGCACCGTTCGTTCCTCGCCTGCCGTCATTCCCGACCTCTGTTCCTGACAGCCGAATGGCCGCCGAGCGCTCATGCTAAACTCGCCGCGATCAACACTCCACTACCCGGATGCTCCATGGCCAAACGCCAACTCAACCGCCGCCAGAACTGGCGGATCGAAAAGATTCAAGGCGAGCGCGCCGAGCGCGCCGCCAAGCGTGAATCGCGAGCAATGGAAGCACTGGAAGGCGGTGACCTCGGCCCGGAACAGACCGGCCTGGTAATCGCCCACTTCGGCGTACAGGTGGAAATCGAAGGTTTGCAGGGCGAGATGGCCGGCCAGGTGTTTCGCTGCCACCTGCGCGCCAACCTGCCGGCACTGGTCACCGGTGATCAGGTGGTCTGGCGCCCCGGCAATCAGGGTGACGGCGTCATCGTCGCGCAACTGCCGAGAAACAGCGAACTGTGCCGCCCCGACATGCGCGGCCAACTCAAGCCGGTGGCGGCCAACGTCGACCAGATCGTCATCGTCTTCGCGCCGCTGCCCGAGCCGCACGCCAATCTGATCGACCGTTATCTGGTTGCCGCCGAGCACGCGGGCATTCGCCCGCTGCTGCTGCTGAACAAGGCCGATCTGATCGATGAGCAGAACCAGGTAGCGCTGGACGCACTGCTCAAGGTCTATCGTGAGCTTGAGTACCCGCTGCTGGAAGTCTCGGCCCATCAGGGCGATGGCATGGAGCAGCTGAAACATCGCCTGAACGGAAACGTCAGCGTATTCGTCGGCCAATCTGGCGTGGGCAAGTCATCCTTGGTCAACAGCCTGCTGCCCGGCGTCGATACGCGTGTCGGCGCGCTGTCGGAGTTGACCGGCAAGGGGACGCACACCACCACCACCGCAAGGCTTTTCCACTTTCCCGGTGGTGGCCAATTGATCGACTCCCCGGGCATTCGCGAATTCGGCCTCGGCCATGTCAGCCGTGATGACGTGGAAGCGGGCTTCATCGAATTCCACGACCTGCTCGGGCGCTGCCGCTTCCGTGACTGCAAGCATGATCGCGAACCCGGGTGTGCGCTTTTGCAGGCCCTGGAAGACGGCCGCGTGCAGCCACAGCGCATGGCCAGCTACCGACACATCATCGCCAGCCTGCCGGAAGACGATTACTGATTATTCAGTTGATCGAACTGCAAAGCGCCTTCTTCGAAGATATTCAGGCGCTGCTGCAGTTGCTCTGGCGCTAGCGGTTCACTCGCCGCGTCCGCTGGAGCCTCGCCTGGCGCGGGCGCAGTGCCTTCCTCGACGCCTTGTTCGCCCTCGATGGCGCGCTGCGCCTTCTTGGTCAGCACAACGATATCGATGCGCCGATTGACCGGATTGAACGGGTCCTCGCGGTCGAACAGCGCCGACGAGGCATAGCCGACCACCCGCGCCACCTGCTCGTCCGGATAGCCGCCCGCCACCAATGTGCGCCTCGCGGCGTTGGCACGGTTGGATGACAGCTCCCAGTTGCCGAAATCGCCGCGCCCTGCGAACGGCTTGGCATCGGTGTGACCGCTGATGCTGATCTTGTTCGGCACCGCGCGAATGGTGTCGGCCATGGCCAGCAGGATGTCTTCGAAATAGGGCTGGAGGTTGGCACTGCCGAGGGCGAACATCGGTCGATTCTCGGCGTCCATGATCTGGATGCGCAGGCCATCCTGGGTGATTTCGAACAGTATCTGGTCCTTGAAACGCTGCAGCTCGGGATTCTCTTCGACCTTGTTCTGCAGCTCCTGCAACAGCAGTTCCAGACGTTCCTGCTCCATCTTTTCAGCCAGGGTTTCGATCTGATCGGTACTGACGCCGGACTCATCCGGCTGACTTTCCGGCGTCTCGGAGATGTCCGGATTGAGAGTGCGCTCGGGCGCTGGCGTAGGCGTGCCGCCCAGGTCGATAACGTATGGACTGGCACTCTCGGTGAAACCGATCGGATCCTGGAAATAGCCGGAAATGGCTTTCTTCTGTTCCGGCGTGGCCGATGTCATCAGCCACATCACCAGGAAGAACGCCATCATGGCGGTGGCGAAGTCGGCGAACGCGATCTTCCAGGCACCGCCATGGTGCCCACCCGCGACCTTCTTGACTCGCTTGACGATGATGGGTTGGTTATTTTCCATGGCTTAGCTGCCGCGCATGGCCTGTTCGAGCTCGCTGAAGCTCGGGCGGTGCGCCGGATACAAGACCTTGCGCCCGAACTCTACAGCCAGGGTCGGCGGCATGCCCGATGCAGACGCGACCAGGGTCGCCTTGATGGCTTCGTAGAGGTTCAGCTCTTCCTTGGCGTCATGTTCCAGAGCGTTCGCCAGCGGACCGAAGAAACCATAGGAACCAAGAATACCGAGGAAGGTACCAACCAGCGCGGTCCCCACCTTCTGACCGATCTGCGCGTTGTCCGCCTCGGCCAGGATCGACATGGTGATCACGATACCCAGCACGGCCGCAACGATACCCATGGCCGGCATGCCGTCAGCGACCTTGGCTACGGCGTGCGCCGGGTGCTCCACTTCTTCCTTGAGGCTGGTCAGCTCCATGTCGAACAGGCCTTCGAGTTCGTGCGGCGCCATGTTGCCGGACGACATGATGCGCAGGTAGTCGCAGATGAAGGCTGTCATCCGCGCGTCCTTGAGCACGCCTGGATACTTGCTGAAAATCGGGCTGGCGTTGGGGTCCTCGACATCCGCCTCGATGGCCATCATGCCCTCGCGGCGACTCTTGTTGAGGATCTCGTACAGCAGCTTGAGCACTTCCAGGTAGTAGGTATGGGTGAAGCGCGTGCCGAACATGCTCAACGATTTCTTGAACACCGTCATGAACATGCTGCTCGGGTTGGCCTGCAGGAATGCACCCAACGCCGCGCCGCCGATAATCAGAACCTCGAAGGGGTGGACCAGTGCCATGAACTGCCCACCCGAGAGTATGAACCCGCCGAGCACGCAGCCAAAAACAACAATGATGCCGATGATTTTTACCATGAAAGGAACGCTTGCAGAGCCTAGAGGATGGGTTATTAAAAACAACACTTCTAATTATCGGAACTTATACGCCAGACTATAGCCAGTTAAGGCCAAAAGCCAGTTCGGCTCAACCCACATGTCGACGCAAAAGCCACTGCCACGCACCCTGGACGCCTGGTTACACCAACTGGCCACGCTGCCACTGCCTATCGAGCAGCAGCAGCATGCGCGCATACGTCGCATCCTCGGCGACAGCCGCCGCACCTGGCGTGAAATTGCCGAGGAGATAGAGTCGAGCCCGTCGTTCGCCCTGCAGGTGCTGCGCGAAGCCAATCAGTCCAGCAACAGTCTCAGCGAGCCCGCCGAAAGCGTCGAAACGGCATTGTCGCGCCTGGGCCTGAGTCGTTGCGAAGCCCTCCTCAGCCAGGCGCCTGCCCTGCCAGAAAGCGATATCCCTCTAGCATTCAAGCAGATTTTGCTGATCAGTCAGCATGCCAGCCAACAGGCTCGTGGCCTGTTCGGTGCACGCCTGGCACGCCTGTGGAATGAACTGCACGGCTGCAGCCTGCTGTTTCTTTCACCCATCTGGCCATTGCTGTGCGCCCATCCGCAGCTGTTCGAGGCCTGGGAGCAACGCGTACTGCTCAAGGGCGAACGGCCCGCTGCAGTCGAAAAGGAACTGCTCGGCGTCACCCTGATCCAGTTGTGCGTCAAACTGGCCGAGCGCTGGCGCCTGCCGGAGTGGATCGTGCGCAGCTACCGCCTGCTGGAGCGAGACCGGCGCCAGTTGGTCAAGGCACTGCATATCGCCCGCGACAATGAACATCCGCTGCATCAGCAGCAGATGCTCGACGCCGACATCCCCCTGCGTCACTGGCTCACCCATCCGAGCAACTGCGTGCTGCTGGCAAACGGCTTGGCGGTATCCGCTCACCATGCCTGGGATACCGCGCACAGCCTGCGCTGGCAGCGCCTGACCGGACTTTACCTGCAGATACCTCTGAGCGAGCTGCAACAGGAAGTGCACCAGCATGCCGTGAGCAGCGCACGCCTGATTCACGACAACGCGCTGTGGCACCCGGCCAAGGCGCTGATCTGGCCGTGGAACACCCATCGTCTGCAACCAGCCGTTAGCGCAGCAGCGCCGCCCAAGCGCGATGACCTTGCCGCCTGGCGTCAGCACTGTGCCCTCCTGCTTGCCGAACCCAGCAGCTTCGCCAACGTACCGCAACTGACCGCCTGTGCCCGCGACGCCCTGCAAGCCTGCGGCCTGAAACGCGTCCTGCTGCTGCTTGCCGATCGTAACCACAGCCGCCTGCAGAGCCAGCAACAGGCCGGCCTCGATGCCAGCGCAGCGACCCTCAGCCTCGACCCAGCACAGAGCCAGGTATTGAAGCGCCTGCTCAGCGAACCCGGGCAACTGCGCCTGGCGCCGAGCAACATCGCGCAGTTTTCCGCCTTGTTACCCGGCAATCTCAAGGCACTGTTCCCCAGCGAACACCTGCTGCTGCGCTCCGTGGCCAACAACGGCCGAGTTGTGATGCTGGTCGTGGCGGACCAGGGCGGCCAACCGCTCAATGACGTCTGCCTGCAGGCATTCGGCAAGACCGTGCAGTGCATCGAACGCGCTCTGGGCAGCTTTTCCAGGCGCGGACGCTGAAGCGCTCTGTTTCCGCTACAATCGACCTCTTTTCATTCAAGGAGGCCGTCATGTCCGCCTTCGACAACTTGCCACTGGTGATCGAGCCAGCCCAACTGGCCGAACGCCTGGATGCAGCCGACCTGATCCTGCTCGATCTGAGCAGCGCAGCGCGCTACGCCGCCGGCCACATCCCAGGCGCGCGCTGGGTGGATGCCAAGCGCACGCAACTGGGCCTGCCGCCCGCCCCCGGCCTGCTCCCCGAGCGAGCGCAGCTCGAAGCGCTGTTCGCCGATATCGGTCATCACGCGAATGCCGTTTATGTGGTCTACGACGATGAGGGCGGCCCCTGGGCCGGTCGCTTCATCTGGCTGCTCGACGTGATCGGCCATCAGCGTTACCACTTCCTCAACGGCGGTCTGCAGGCCTGGATCAGCGATGGCCTCGAGCTGAGCCAGGAGGAGCCCGCAGTAACCCGCACCGAGGTATCACTGACGCTGAGCGATGCCCCCACCGCCACCCGCGAGTACCTGCAGTCGCGCCTGGATGCCGCCGACCTGGCCATCTGGGACGTGCGCGGCGCAGACGAATACCGCGGCGAAAAACTGAGTTCAGCGCGTGGCGGGCATATCCCCGGCGCCACCCATTTCGAGTGGACCGCCGGCATGGACCCGCAACGCGGTATGCGCATTCGCACGGATATCGCCGAAGTCCTGCAGGGCCTGGGCATCACGCCCGACAAGGAAGTGATCACTCACTGCCAGACTCACCGCCGCTCCGGCTTCAGCTACGTGGTGGCCAAGGCACTCGGCTATCCACGCGTGAAGGCCTATGCCGGCTCCTGGTCCGAGTGGGGCAACCTGCCCGACACGCCCATCGAACGCTGAGTCCGTCGACCATTCAGTTGCACCCGGCCTGGCCACGCCAGTGTCGGTTCAGAACCTTCAAGGAAACACGATGAAACAACGTCTTTTTATCCTCAGCCAGTACCTGCTGCCTCATCACCTGCTGTCGCGCCTGATCGGCTGCATTGCCGAATGCCGTATCGGCTGGCTGAAGAATCCGCTGATCTCGTGGTTCGCCAAGCAGTACCAGGTCAACATGAGCGAAGCGCAAGTCGAGGACCTGCGTGCTTACGAACATTTCAACGCTTTCTTCACCCGCGCCTTGAAAGACGGCGCGCGCCCGCTGGATGAAACCCCCGGCGCCATTCTCAGCCCGGCCGACGGGGCGATCAGCCAACTCGGCGCCATCGAGCACGGCCGCATCTTCCAGGCCAAGGGGCACAGCTTCAGTGCTGTCGAACTGCTTGGCGGCGACGCCGAGCGTGCAGCGCCATTCATGGGTGGCCAGTTCGCCACCGTGTACCTCTCGCCGAAGGATTACCACCGCGTCCATATGCCGTTGGGCGGCACGCTGAAAGAGATGGTCTACGTGCCGGGCCGCCTGTTCTCGGTCAACCAGACCACCGCAGAAAACGTGCCGGAACTGTTCGCCCGCAACGAGCGCGTGGTCTGCCTATTCGACACCGAGCGCGGGCCGATGGCCGTGGTACTGGTGGGCGCGATGATCGTGGCCAGCGTGGAAACCGTATGGGCCGGCCTGGTCACGCCACCCAAGCGCGAGCTGAAGAGCACACGCTATGACGCGCAAGCACGCGGGCCGATCGAACTGGCCAAGGGCGCAGAAATGGGCCGCTTCAAACTGGGCTCTACTGCCATCGTCCTGTTCGGCCCTAATCAGGTGCAATGGGCCCAAGAGCTGGGCGCTGGCAGCGCGGTGCGCATGGGCCAACTGATGGGCACGGCTCAGGACTGAGCCGTTGAGAAAAGGAACCCGCATCTCGACCGTTCGGTCATAGATCCGTACTCTGGCGAGGCAGGCCGTCCGCGCGGATGGGCTGTTAGCAAAGGCAGATACTGCTAGAGTTCGCAAGACTATTATTAGAGCCGCTTGGTATTGCGTGGCCGGAGTATCCGAGTTTGATGGATAGACAGAGTACCCACCTTCAACTGTTGCGCGTTCCCACGCCGAGCAAGCAGAGCCTCAGTTTCTGCGACGGCAGCCCCCGTGATCTGAAACGCTGGATCGCAGGCCTGCCCAAGGCGAACATCGGTGAAACTGCACGTCAGTTGTATCAGAGCCTGGTGGAACTCAATCAATTCCTCACCCCTTCGGAAAATCGCCTGCAGTTGCTCGAGTTGCTGCGCCCGGAAGTCAGCTTCGTCTGCCAACACCTGGAGCGTCACTTTCTCAACCAGGCCATCGTTCTCGACGAGCGCCCGCGCAAGGTGGCCAACCTGTGCCAGGCGCTGCAGAACCACCTGGCCGTCGGCTACAAGCTGATCATTTCCCGCGTGATCGCCCGCAGCGGCAAGGATCGCGACCAGCTGCTCGCCGTCTCCCTGCAGCGCGCCAGCCACAGCCTGTGCAGCCCGCTGATCCGTGCCAGTCAGCTCTACTGCCCGGTTCCGGAAGGGCTCTGGCTGGAGCTGCACCAGCTCTATCAGATTGCCTGCGAGCAGCGCCTGCAGCGCCAGGTCATTCGCGACCCGCTGGCACGCCATACTCCGGGCATGAGCACCGAGCAGACCTACGTGACCGCACTGCTACTCGGCTGCGCGCGCACCAACCAGATGCGCCAGAACGGCATCGCCCGCCTGGCAGAAGCGCTGGAGCCCTGGAGCGCGCAGGTCAAGCTGCAGCCAGGCGACCATGCCGACAGCCTGTTCGTACTGGCGCCGCAGATCGACGGCCCGCCACGCTACAAGTCCTTGTATCAGAGCAGCGAATTGCACAACCTGCTGGGCATCGACACGCAACCGCTGGTCGATGCCATCAAGGAATACCTGGAACTCCCGGAAGAAGAGCGCAGCAAATCGCGCCTGATGATTCCGGAAGGCATCACCCTCGATCTGCTGCAGCACGTTGCCGCGGCCTGGGGCGACATCGCCGAGCGCACCTTCCAGCGCACGCCGGGGCAAGGCAGCCTGACCCTGTGCATCGGCATGACCGCGCTGCATTTCTTCCTCTCCGGATGCCGCTCGTTCGCTGAAGTACTCAAACGTCCGGTCGAGCTGGGCGCTGCGGTATTCAAGCCTGCCACGGGCGAGCCTGATGTCTGGTCTAACGCCTTCGATGCCCAGCGCAATGCGGCTGACGAAATCCACTTCGAAGAGATTCAGTACACCAAGGTAACCCCCGATGAACAGGCGCAGCCTGAGAACAATGGCGAGAGTTACCCGACCTTCCCCCTGCCCATCGTCAATCACAGCCCAGGTGGCTATTGCCTGTCCTGGCCCAAGGACGTCCCCAGCCAACTGCAGGCCGGTGAACTGCTGGGCGTACAAGACAACCCCAGCCAGGGCTGGAGCGTGGCCGTCGTGCGCTGGATTCGCCAGGTGCGCGGCGGCGGCACGCAGATGGGTATCGAGCTGATCGCGCCGCACGCACGCCCCTGCGGCCTGAAACTGCTACGCAAGGCCGAGCAGAACAGCCAGTACCTGCGCGCCCTGCTGCTACCGGAAATCAGCGCCATTTCTCGTCCCGCCAGCCTGATCACGCCGCGCCTGCCCTTCCAGGAAGGCAGCAAGGTACTGATCAACGACCACGGCGAAGAGCACCGAGCGGTACTGACGCGCAAGCAAGTCAGCACCGGCAGCTTCAGCCAGTTCGAGTATCACCGAGTGGGCGTGGAAGAAGCCTCAGCCGGGACACCGGTCACAGCCTCGCAAAGCCAGAAGCCTACGGGGGAGGAAGATTTTGACTCACTCTGGAAGTCGCTGTAGGCTCCGGCGAACTCACCATTTGTCGCCTTTTCGCGTCCGTTCGGCGCGGTATTAACCCCCCCTATGGCCATCGAAAAAAAAACCATCCGCCTGCTGATTCTCGAAGACTCGCAGAACGAAGCAGAGCGCCTGGTCAGTCTGTTCCGCAACGCCGGGCACGCCACGCGCGTGCATCGCCTGACCTCCAGCGACGACCTTGCTGAAAGCCTGCAACAGACCTGGGACTTGCTCATCTGCGCCCCCAGTAGCGAGCACCTCGAACCCAGCGAGGCGATAACCGCCATCCGCCGCCAGGCCAAGGACATCCCTGTCATCCAGCTGGTCGAGGACAACGACTCAGAGATGATCACCCAAGCCCTGCTGTTCGGTGCACAGGACGCCCTACCGCAAGGCGAGGACGAACGCCTGGTGCTGGTGGCCAAGCGCGAGCTGGCCAACCTTGAAGAGCGTCGCGCCCGCCGTGCTGCGGAAGTGGCACTGCGTGAAGCGGAGAAGCGCTGCCAGCTGCTGTTGGAAAGCTCGGTGGACGCCATCACCTACGTCCACGAGGGCATGCACATCTACGCCAACCGTGCCTATCTCGAGCTGTTCAGCTACGAGGATGGTGACGAGCTGGAAGGCATGCCGATGATCGACCTGATCGCCAGTGCCGATCACGCTGCGTTCAAGGATTTCCTGAAGAACTACCAGAGCGCCGAAGGCAATGCCGAGCTCAATTGCCAGGGCGTACGCGCCGATGGCAGCAGCTTCGCCGCGCAAATGACCTTTTCCCCCGCCACCTATGATGGCGAACCGTGCATTCAGGTGGTGATCCGCGCGGAAACGTCCAATGCCGAACTGGAAGAGAAACTGCGTGAAATCAGCAGCCAGGATCTGGTCACCGGCCTGTTCAACCGCAACCACTTCCTCGAACTGATGGACAACGCCGCCGAGCGCGCCGTCAACACCGGTCAGCCCTCGACCCTGGCGTACATCCGTGTCGACCGCTATGCCAGCATGCAGGGCGAGATCGGCCTGGCCGGCATCGACCTGCTGCTGACCGACCTGGCCGGCCTGCTGCGCGCACATTTCCCGGCGGATACCCAACTGGCCCGCTTCGGTGACGACGTGTTCGCCGCCCTGCTCCCGGGCCAGACGCCCGAGCAGTGCCAAGCCAGCCTGGCGCCCCTGCTGAAGAAGGTCGAAGCCCACCTGTTCGATGTAAGCGGCCGCACCGCGCAGACCACCCTGTCGATTGGCGTAGCCGGCCTCAGCGAGAAAACCGCCAAGGCGCAGGAAGTCCTCGATCGCGCGCACCGCTGCGCCGACGAGCTCAGTGACGGCAATGCCATCAAAGTGTTCAACCCGGCCGATGAGCTGGCCGCAGCCGCCAACCGCGGCAACCTGCTGGCGATGGTGCAGCAGGCACTGGAGAACAACAGCTTCCGGCTGCTGTTCCAGCCGATAATCAGCCTGCGTGGCGATGCTCACGAACACTACGAAGTGTTACTGCGCCTGCTCAATCCGCAGGGCGCAGAGGTGCCGCCAATGGAATTCCTCGCCGCCGCCAAGGATGCCGGCCTCGGCGAGAAGATCGACCGCTGGGTAATCCTCAACTCGATCAAGCTACTGGCCGATCACCGCTCCAAAGGCCATAACACCCGTCTGTTCGTACACCTGTCCAGCGCCAGCCTACAGGATCAGACGCTGCTGCCCTGGCTCAGCGTGGCACTCAAAGCCGCGCGCCTGCCGTCGGACTCGCTGGTGTTCCAGTTCAGCGAGCCGGACGCCATCGCCTACCTGAAACAGGCCAAGGTGCTGACCCAGGGCCTGGCGGAACTGCATTGCAAGGTGGCCTTGAGCCAGTTCGGCTGTGCGCTTAACCCGTTCAACACGCTCAAGCACCTGCAAGTGGACTTCGTCAAAGTCGATGGCTCGTTCTCCCAGGACCTGAGCAATGCAGAGAACCAGGAAGCGCTGAAAACCCTGCTCAGCAGCTTGCATGCCCAGGCCAAGCTGACCATCGTGCCCTTCGTCGAAAGTGCCAGCGTACTGGCGACGCTGTGGCAGGCCGGGGTCAACTTCATTCAGGGCTACTACCTGCAGGGCCCGAGCCAGTCGATGGACTACGACTTCTCGGCTGGCGACGAATAAGTCCCGCCGACGAAGAAGCCACCTGAACAGGTTAATGCCGATCAGATAAGGTGGCCGTGGCCAAAGCGGCTTTTCGTAGGAGCCCCGCCTCGGGGCGAAGTTTTTCGATGGCGCGTCACCCAGGTTCGCGGCGGGGCGCCGCTCCTACCCATTGGCTGCGTCGACGCTTAACTGACTGGCATTAACCTGAACAGGTGGCTTTTTATATCCGAGACGGCGCCGGTGCTTATTCCTGCCCCTCACGGTCGCGAAAGCCGAGCAGATAAAGAATGCCATCCAGCCCGAGGGTGGAGATCGCCTGCTTGGCCGATTGCTTAACCAGCGGCTTGGCCCGGAAGGCAACACCGAGACCGGCCAGACCGAGCATCGGCAGGTCATTGGCACCATCGCCGACGGCGATGGTCTGCTCCAGCTGCAAACCTTCCTTCTGCGCCAGCTCACGCAACAGATCCGCCTTGCGCTGCGCGTCGACGATGGGCTCGACGGCCACGCCGGTGACCTTGCCGTTGTCGATCTGCAGTTCGTTGGCGAACACGTAGTCGATGCCCAGCTTGGCCTGCAGCTGCCTGGCGAAGTAGGTGAAGCCACCAGAAAGGATCGCGGTCTTGTAACCCAGGCGCTTGAGCTCGGCGAACAGCACCTCGGCGCCTTCAGTCAGACGCAGGGACGCGCCGATCTCTTCCAGCACGTCTTCCGACAGGCCCTGCAGCAAGCCCAGACGCTCCTTGAAGCTGGCGCGGAAATCCAGCTCGCCACGCATGGCGCGCTCGGTGATCTCGGCTACCTGCTCGCCAACACCGGCTGCCTTGGCCAGCTCGTCGATCACCTCGGCCTCGATCAGCGTCGAATCCATGTCGAACACTGCCAGACGGCGATTACGACGGAACACCGAGTCACGCTGGAAGGCGATGTCGACGTTGAGTTCCTGCGCCACGCTGAGGAATTCGGCGCGCAGGGCCACGGGATCGGCCGGCTCGCCACGCACGGAAAACTCGATGCAGCCCTTGCCCTGTTCGGCCGGCATATCCAGCGGCATGCGCCCGGAAAGGCGGTCGATGTGATCGATGTTCAGACCGTACTTGGCGGTGATCGCGCTGACGCGCTGCAACTGCTCGGCGCTGACCTTGCGCGTCAACAGCGTCACAATATGGCGCGCCTTGCCCTGGCCACCGACCCACTGGCGATAGTCGTCTTCGGAGACCGGGGTGAAACGTACCTGCTGATCGAGCTCGTAGGCGGTGAACAGCAGATCCTTGAGCACCGACTGGGAGCGGCCGTTGTCAGGAATCTCGATGAGGATGCCGAACGACAGGGTGTCGTGGATTACCGCCTGGCCGATATCGAGGATGTTCACCCCGCCCTGAGCCAGCACGCCGGTGATGGCTGCGGTAAGTCCGGGGCGATCCTCGCCGGTGATATTGATCAGGACGATTTCGCGCAAGACGCACCCTCCAAGGCAAACGATTGAGGCAGGCAAGCGGCGAATTGGCCACTGACCGACGAAAAGGCGCACATTCTACCCAGTTTCCCGCCAATCCGGGCAGCCATGCGCTTTGCCCGCCCCAGGCCGCTCGCTATACTGCGCGGCAACTTCAGTCGACAAGAGCCGTGCTCTGTGAACCGGCCCGCGCCCGTCAAACCCGATAACTTCTTCATCCTGATCTTCCACGCGCTGCGTCAGCGGCGGGTGCCTCTGGTGCTGCGCATCGCCAGCCACAGCCTGCTGCTGGTGGCCTTGGCGATGGTCATCTATGCCTGGGTCATGGGCATGCAGTTCAAGCAGGCCATGCAGCAGCAGGCCGATGCACTGGGTCAGGCGCTGATCACCCAGACGGCGGCCTCGGCCACCGAACTGCTGGTGTCCAACGACATCCTCAGCCTCAACGTGCTGCTGAACAACCTGGCGAAGAACCCGCTGGTAGCCCATGCGGCCATCTACAGCGTGGACAGTCGCATCCTCGCCGAAGCCGGCGCGCGCCCGACACGCAGCGTGCTGGGTGAAACCGAAGGTTTGTACTCCACCTCCATCACCTTCCAGGAAGTGATGGCCGGGCAGTTGCGCATCAGCCTGGACATGAGCCAGTTCCAGCAACCGATGACCATCAGCCTGCAGAGCATGGGCATTCTCAGCCTGATTCTGCTGGCCCTGACCCTGTCACTGAGCATGCGCCTCGGCCGGCATATTTCCACCCCACTGCTGCAGATGCGCCTGTGGTTGCGCGACCCGGACGACCCTGCACCGGGCGCCGGACGCAACGACGAGATCGGTGACCTGGCGCGTCAACTGCAGGCGCGTCTGGTACCGGAAAAACCGGAGCCCGAGCAAGAACTGGATGACGAACAGCTGCTCGATGACAGCGAGGACTATCTGCACGAAGAAGACGACGAGCGCTTCAACGAGCAGGAGAAGATCCCAGCCGAGCATGCTGCCTTCGATGAAGCGGACATCAGCGATGAGTATGGCGATGACGAGCCGCTCAAGCCCTGGCCTGACACGATAGAGCCGGATGATCCCTTTGCCGACCTGCGTGACGAGTCCGAGGCGCCTGCGCCAGTCGCCAAGGCTCCGCGCCCATCGCAGGCCAGCGCCGTGCTGGCCATTCAACTCGGCGCCCAGGAGCAGTTGCGTCGCCTGCCACGCACGCGCCTGCTGGACCTGCTGGATCGTTATCGGGGTTGCCTGGAACAGGCTGCTGCGCTCTATCAGGGACAACTTCACACACTCAAGGACGGCAGCAGCCTGATGCTGTTCCACGAGCGCGAGTGCGGCGAGGATTACCTGACCCACGCGATCTGCTGTGGCGAGCTGATGCGCGCTCTGGGCCACGCCCTGCAGATCGAGGTCGCCGACAGCGACATCACCCTGCAACTGCAACTGGGGCTGACCCTGGGCAGTGATCTGGAAGAGCTGGGCCAAGCCGACCTGCTGCTCAGCGACAGCGCCCTGGACGCCCTGGCCTTGTCGCAACACAGTCGCAACCTGCTGCTGGTCGAGCAACGCGTCGCGCAGGATGCCCTGGCTCGCCAGCGTGCGCGCATTCGCCCGATTGCCAGCCCGGAAGGTGCCAGTTGCGTGGAGCGCCTGCTCGATCCTTATCCGGCACTACTGGAGCGGCAACTGACGCGCATGCGCGACAGCCGAGTGTGAAAGCGGCGCAGCCCATGTAGGGCGGGTGCAACCCGCCAGACGGCCAACGGCGGGTTACACCCGCCCTACGCGCTGGCCAATGCTCGCCGCTGCGGGGGTTTCACACCGTAGCGCTGCAGCCAGTCCTTCCAGCGAATCCGCTCGTCACGTACCAGCCAGCCATCCTGTTCGGCAAAGCTCTCCGACAACCATACCCCTCGGGTGCTGGCAGGCAGCAGCTCGCCCTTGCGCAGCGTGAACAGCCCACCGCTGGGCACGCCGCGCTGCAATGCCAACAAGTAGATATCCGGCCGACGACGATCCAGACGCGCCACCAGGCGGCCGTCTTCCAGGCATTCGTCGACATGGAACAGGCTCAGCTGACGGGCATCACGCGGCAGCTCCAGGCTCAGGTCGTAGACCAGCTGCAAGGATGCGGTAGGCAGATGCACGTAGGCGCGCGGGCGCTCGAGCAAGGTCAGGTTGCCGCACTGCACCGGCCGCGCAGCGCCGGACAGCGGGCTGAGGCGAAAGTGACTCGACTCGCGATAACGCAGCGCGCCCTGATAGGGCGTGGGCAACCAGGTATCGGAGAAACGCCCGCTCAGCCAGCCATCGGCGCTTTCCAGCAGGCACTCCTCGGCGACTTCCTGAATGGCAGTGAGCAGCGGAAGATTCAACTCGTGCGCCGGCACATAGCCGGAAATCAGCTTGAGCACGGTGTCGCCGCGATCCGGCCGCCGCTGGCGCACCAGCAACCAGTAGTCACGGCCATGCAGGCGCAGGGTCAGACGCACCGAAACGCCGAGGTTGGCCAGCTCGACGGAAAACCGTGAGCTGTCCGCCACCTCGACCGGGCGGCGGCGTTCGAGCATCTGCTGGAAATTCAGCGGCTGCCCGAGGCTCTGGTAGCTCAGCCCATCAGGGCCGGCTTCGACGAACAGCGGCAGGGTCTTGAAGTTACTCGGGTCCTTGCGGATCAGCGTACGCGGCATCTCGACTCCTTGTTCCAACTGGGCGTGAGACGGCTCGGCAGCCAGCGTTCACGCGAGGATCAGGTTGAAGCGAAAACCGCTCAAGGCTGCCCCAAGCCGACCACCCAGCACAACCCAAGGCTGTAAGAGGACGTGACCGGGGACCTCAGCGGATGCCCTGTAAAACCGCCGCCACAGTCGCGACATTGGCCGCCAGGTGCGCGGGCGTGATGGTGCCGACGATGGCGCTGCTGACGCCCGGATGCGCGAAGATCAGCTCGAAGCTGGCGCGCACCGGGTCGACACCTTCGGCCAGGCAGGCATGCCCGCTGGCCAGCGCCTTCTTGATCAGGATGCCCTTGGCATGACTGGCAGCGTAGTCCAATACCGGCTTCTCGCCCTGCTCACTCAGGTTATAGGTGACCATGGCGCAGTCGCCTTGTTCCAGCGCCAGCAGCCCGCCCTCGACGGTCTTGCCGGAAATCCCGTAGGCAAGGATCTTACCCTCACGCTTGAGCTCGGCCAGCGTCTCGTACACCCCTGTTTCACGCAGCACGGCAAGATCGTTGCCATCGGAGTGCACCAACAGCAGGTCGATACGGTCGGTCTCCAGGCGCTTGAGGCTGCGCTCGACCGACAGGCGGGTATGCGCGGCGGAAAAATCGAAGTGCGACAGGCCCTGCTCGAACTCCTCACCGGTCTTGCTGACGATCACCCACTCATCGCGCTGGCCACGCAGCAGCGGGCCAAGGCGTTGCTCGCTGACGCCGTAAGCCGGCGCGGTATCGATCAGGTTGATCCCCAGCTCGCGGGCTTGCCGCAGCAAGGCCAAGGCCTGCGTATCGTCAGGGATGGTGAAACCGTTGGGGTACTTCACGCCCTGATCTCGACCGAGCTTGACCGTGCCCAGGCCCAGCGGCGAAACGCGCAAGCCGGTGGAACCCAGCGGGCGATGCAGATCGTGCAGGGTGCTCATGGCAACAGTGCCTCCCATACCGGCTGCCCCAGCGCGGGGCGCGGCAGCTCAGGCAACGGAGCATGGCCAGCCGGCTGTACCTTGTCCCGTTGCAGGGCGGTCAGTACGCGGTCGGCGAAATCCGGCGCCAGCGCCAGCTTGGTCGGCCAGCCCACCAACAGGCGCTGCTGTTCGGCGAGGAAGGCGTTATCCGGGCGCACCAGGCCCGACTGCGCGGGCTCGGCGCGATCAACGCGCAATGTCGCCCAGCGCGTCTGGCTCTGGTCGACCCAGGGCAGCAGCGAGGCCACTTCCTTTTGCGCCGCCTGAATCTGAGCGCCTTCGTCGCGCGCAACGCCGTCAGCCTCAGCCAGATCGCCGCCGAGGTACCAGACCCACTGGCCATCGGCGGCCGGATGGGTGGTGACGGTGACCCGCGGCTTCGGCCCACCGCCGAGGCAGTGCGCGTACAGCGGCTTCAGTGCCGGCCCCTTGGCCAACACCATATGCAGCGGGCGCACCTGCTGCGCGGGCTGCTCGATGCCCAGCGTGGCGAGCAACTCGGCATTGCCGGCCCCAGCACTAAGCACCACGCGCTGCGCACGAATCTCTCGGCCATCGACGATCAGCCCGCACAGCTCCGCGTTTTCCTGCAGCGGTTCGATACGCTCGGCGGCCAGCAGGCTGTCGCCCGCCAGCTCGGCCAGGCGTGCGATCAGGCTCGGCACGTCGAGCACCAGCTCGGCGAGGCGATAGACCTTGCCCTTGAACTTCGGGTGCTGCAGCGCCGGCGGCAATTGCTCGCCCTTGACCTGATCGACACGGCCGCGCACGGCCTTGCTGGCAAAGAAACTGGTGAGGTTGCCGGCCAGAGTGCCAGGCGACCACAGGTAATGCGCGTCGGAAAGAATGCGCACACCGGACAGATCCAGCTCGCCATTGCCCGCAAGCGCCTCGCGCCATCGTCGCGGCATATCGGCGATGGCCTCGGAGGCACCGGTCAGCGCGCCATGCAGGGCGTATTTGGCGCCTCCATGGATGATGCCCTGCGACTTCAGGCTCTGTCCGCCGCCCAGGCTGCCGCGCTCCACCAGAACGGTGGCGAAGCCCTGCTGACGCAGGCGCGCATTGAGCCAGAGGCCGGCGATACCGCCGCCGACGATCAGGACATCGGTGCTGAGAGACTGGGACATGAACGGGCCTCGGCGAAAAACAGGCGCGCAGTATAACCCGCCAGCTACCTCACCCGCGGCCCATCAGTGCCCGGTCGATTGCGAGAACAGCTGAATCACCACCACGCCACTGACGATCAGCCCCATGCCGAGCACGGCCGGCAGATCGAGCTTTTGCTGGTAGATGAACATCGCCGCGATGCTGACGAGGACGATGCCCAACCCCGCCCAGATGGCGTAGGCAATGCCCACCGGGATGGTGCGCACCACCAGAATCAGCATCCAGAAAGCGATCGCGTAACCGCCGATCACCAGCAACAGCGGCAAGGGTTTGTTGAAGCCGTCGATAGCCTTCATCGAGGTGGTGGCAACCACTTCGGCCGCGATGGCAATGGCGAGATAGAGATATCCGGGCATGATGGCGACTCCTGAAAGATGAGCGCAATTCTAAGTTCTTCCATGATGGGATAAAGTCATTACCTATCTTTATTTGAGATAGGTCAGCCATGAACTGGAATCTTGATCAACTGCAACTATTCGTCCGTACCGCCGAGAGCCGATCCTTTTCTGCTGCAGCTCGGCAAACCGGACGCGCGCAATCGGCGGTCAGCACCGCCATCGCCCTGCTCGAAAGCGATCTCGGCGTCACCCTCTTCGAACGCAGCAGCGGTCGCCAGCCACAGCTGACCGAGGCAGGCGCGGCGCTGCTGGAGCAGGCCCGCAGCGTGTTGCAGCAGTGCGAGCGCCTCGATGGCCGCGCGTTGGGCCTGGCCCGCGGCGAGGAGGCGCGCCTGCGCCTGGCGCAGGACGAGGCCATGCCTTACCAACCGGTGCTGGCCAGCCTGGAAGCCCTGGCGGCTGCCTTCCCCCTGCTTGAAGTGCAGCTTTCCAGCGGCGCCCAGGGTGACGTGGCGCGCAAGCTGCTGCAGCATCAGGCCGATCTTGGCCTGCTGTTTCATCACGAACAGATGCCACGCGCACTGGAAAGCCAGCGCCTGGGCACCATCGAGATGGTCACGGTGTGCAGCCCGCACCACCCGCTGGCCGAGCTCGACAGCGTGGAACGTCGCGACCTGGCCGAACACCGCCAACTGCTGATGACACCGCAGGACAGCCACTACCCCGGTGGCGAGCAGATCAGTCCGCTGGTGTGGCGCGCCGACAGCTTCTACGTCATGGCCGAGTTGGTGATACGTGGCGTTGGCTGGGCCTGGCTGCCACGCCACGTAGCGCAGTACCCGACCTACCAGGGTCACCTGCAGGAACTGCGCAGCGACTGGGCGCCACTACCACTGGTAGTGGAGCTGGTCTGCCGTCGCGACGGTGCGCTCGGTCCTGCTGCCAACTGGCTGGCCGACTGCCTGGCGCGTGAACTGCTGCGCCCGCAGGCATGATCACGCTTCCAGAGGATGACCGGCGGCGATAAGCTGCGCCCCCATGAACAGACTCCTCTACACCCTGCTGCTGCACCTGGCCCTGCCCCTGATTGCCCTGCGTCTGGCCCTGCGCGCACGCAAGGCGCCGGCTTACGCGCGGCGTATCAATGAACGCTTCTCCCTCGGCCTGCCAGCAATGAAACCGGGCGGCATCTGGGTACACGCGGTATCGGTCGGGGAAAGCATTGCCGCCGCGCCGATGATCCGCGCGCTGCAGGCGCACTATCCCGAGTTGCCGATCACCGTCACCTGCATGACGCCGACCGGCTCCGAGCGCATCCAGGCGCTGTTCGGTGAAAGCGTGCAGCACTGCTACCTACCCTATGACCTGCCCTGGGCTGCCGCGCGTTTTCTCGATCACGTACAACCACGTCTAGCCGTGGTGATGGAAACCGAGCTGTGGCCGAACCACATCCATCAGTGCGCCAAGCGCAACATTCCCGTAGCCCTGGCCAATGCGCGCCTTTCCGAGCGCTCGGCACGCGGCTATGCGCGCTTTGGCAAACTCACCGCACCGATGCTCGGCGAACTGTCGCTGATCGCCGTGCAGACCCAGACCGAGGCACAGCGCTTTCTCGATCTGGGCGCTCGCCCTGGCTGTGTGGAAGTCACCGGTTCGATCAAATTCGACCTGAAGATTGATGCCGGACTGCTGCAACGCGCAGATGCGTTGCGCCAGCAATGGCAGGCAACGACTCGACCTGTCTGGATCGCTGCCAGCACCCATGCCGGTGAAGACGAGATCGTCCTCGCCGCCCATCGCCAGTTGCTGAAGACGCAGCCGGATGCACTGCTGATTCTGGTGCCACGTCACCCCGAACGCTTCAACTCGGTCCATGAGCTGTGCATCAGTGAAAGGCTGACCACTCGCCGCCGCTCCACGGCTGAAGCCGTGCAAGCCAGCGACCAGGTGCTGTTGGGCGACACCATGGGTGAGCTGCTGTTTCTCTATGCGCTGGCGGATATCGCCTTCGTCGGCGGCAGCCTGGTGGCCAATGGCGGCCATAACCTGCTCGAGCCAGCCGCACTGGGCAAGCCGGTGCTGAGCGGCCCGCACCTGTTCAACTTCATGGAAATCGCCGCGCAGTTGCGTGAAGCCGGCGCCCTGAGCGAGGTAGAGAACGCCATGCAGTTGGCGGACAAGGTTGCGGCGCTGCTGAATGAACCGAGCGAGATGCAGCGCATGAGCCAGGCCGGCCTTAGCGTGCTCAAGGCCAACCAGGGCGCGCTAGAGCGCTTGCTGGAGGGCTTGCAGCGACTTCTGTAGCCCGGATGCAATCCGGGACAAGCATCACGCCGGCAATTCCCCGGATTACATCCGGGCTACGACTGATTTAGCTCGGCTCAAACACGGGTAGCGCACCGCCAACCAGATCGGTGCACGCAGCGCGCTACGTGGTACATCGCAGCAAACAAAAAGCCCGACGCGAGTCGGGCTTTCTGTTTGCTGCGAACGGTTCAGAAATCCTGATTGTTCTGCAGGCGATCTTCGGCGGCAGAGGCCAGATCTGGCGGCAGGAAGTCCTTGTCCGGGTTGTAGTCCGGCTTGAGGAAATTGCCCAGCGCCTCCAGGTCGGCCGGGCTGAGGGTGCCGGCAGCCTGCTTCAGGCGCAGGTTGTTGAGGATGTAGTCGTAACGCGCGTCGTTGTAGTTGCGCACGGCGCTGTACAACTGCCGCTGGGCGTCGAGCACGTCGACGATGTTGCGGGTACCTACCTGATAGCCGATCTCGGTGGCCTCCAGCGCGCTCTGGTTGGAGATGATCGACTGGCGACGCGCCTGCACGGTTTCCACGTCGGTGTTCACCGCGCGGAACAGGTTGCGCGTGTTCTGCACCACCTGGCGGCGCAGGCTCTCGCGCAGTTGCTCGGTCTGGCCAAGGCGCTGATAAGCCTCACGCACCTGCGAGCTGGTCAGACCGCCGCTGTACAGCGGGATGTTCAATTGTAGACCGATGGAACGCTGCGAAACGTCGCCACTGTAGCGAGAAGCGCCAGGCACGCCAGAATTGGTGAAGCCCAGGCTGTCGTTATCACCCTGCTGATAGCTGGCCACGGCATCCAGGGTCGGCGCATGACCGGCCTTGCGCTGGCGCAGGTTCTCTTCGGCAGCCGTCACAGCGTAAAGGCTGGCCTGCAGGTTGAGGTTTTGTGCCGCGGCGGTGTCGACCCAGGCCTTGGCATCATTCGGCGTCGGCGCCAGCACCGGCAGGGTGTGGACGATCCCCTCGACGGCCAGATAATCGCGGTTGGTCAGAGTCACCAGGGCTTCGAAGGCGTCATCCACTGCACGCTCGGCGAGCAAGCGATTGGCGCGGGCGGTGTCGAAACCGGCCTGCGCCTCGAGCACATCGGTCTTGTCGGACAGACCGACATCGAAACGTTCGTTGGCCTGGTCCAGCTGACGCTTGAATGCCGCCTCTTCGGCCTTGGTCGAAGCCAGGGTGTCCTGCGCACGCAGCACGGCGAAGTAGGTTTCGGCACTCTGCAGAATCAAATTCTGTTCAGTGGCAGACAACTCCAGCGAAGCCTGCTCGCTGGTGGCCTCGGCAGCCTGCAACTGGAACCAGCGGTCGGCACGGAACAGCGGCTGACTGAGGTTGGCCTGATAAACCAGGCCACTGCGCGAAAGGGTCACGCTGGGCGAATCGACCTCGGTACGCGTGTCGCCGTAATTGGCACCGGCGGACAGGTTGGGCAGCAACCCTGCACGCGCCTGCGGTACGACTTCGCGGCGCGCCTGATAATCGGCGCGCGCGGCGGCGATATCGGCATTGTTCTTCGCCGCTTCCTGATACACGGTGACCAGGTCGGTCTTGGAGGGCAGCGGGGCCTCTTCGGCCTGAACCAGAGCCACCGAAGCGGCGGCCACGGCAATTGCCAGGGATAGTCTGCGCAACATGATGGATGTCGATCCTTGAATAGGCGGTAATCGGCAAGGCTACGGGTCGCCACAGTCGGGGGTCAAGCGCGCCATGGACGGCATCAGTCTAGCTGGCGGCAAGCTATGTTGCTCGTCGGGAACAATCCGCCACCAGCAGCGCGAGCAGTCGCTTTCCGACGCACGGGTCGATATTTATTGACCGCCGAGTTGGTTTTCTCCCACCAGCTTGTTTAGACTGCCCGAGTTCTTGTCGGGGTGCCCCAAATGCGGGGCTGAGATTGGCAGCTGCCGGATCCCGTTGAACCTGATCAGGTTAAGGCCTGCGTAGGGAACAAGATGTCCTCGCCAGCGTACCGGCGAGTCCTCTCGGCACCGCCCACGGTGTATCTCGCGCCCTTCGTCCGCTCAGGTTCCAACTCCGACATCTATCCCGGAGAGAGCCTTGATGAGCACACAACAACAAAAGAACCTGAGCGAAAGCGCCCAGGTCGACCAGCAGTCGGTACAACCCTTCCCCCGTTCGCAGAAAGTCTACGTACAAGGCTCGCGCCCGGACATCCGCGTGCCGATGCGCGAGATCAGCCTGGACGTGACGCCGACCGACTTCGGTGGCGAGATCAACGCCCCGGTCACCGTCTACGACACCTCCGGCCCCTACACCGACCCGAACGTCACCATCGACGTGCGCAAGGGCCTGGCCGACGTGCGCAGCGCCTGGATCGAAGACCGCGGTGACACCGAGAAACTGCCGGGCCTGTCCTCCGAGTTCGGCCAGCGCCGCCTGAACGATGCCGAGCTGACCAAGATGCGCTTCGCCCACGTGCGCAACCCGCGCCGGGCCAAGGCTGGGCACAACGTCAGCCAGATGCATTACGCCAAGAAGGGCATCATCACGCCCGAGATGGAATACATCGCCATCCGCGAAAACATGAAGCTGGCCGAGGCGCGTGAAGCCGGTCTGCTCAACGAACAGCACGCCGGGCACAGCTTCGGCGCTGCCATCCCGAAAGAGATCACCCCCGAGTTCGTGCGCAGCGAAGTGGCTCGTGGCCGCGCCATCATCCCGGCCAACATCAACCACGTGGAGCTGGAGCCGATGATCATCGGCCGCAACTTCCTGGTGAAGATCAACGGCAATATCGGCAACTCGGCGCTCGGCTCGTCCATCGAAGAAGAAGTGGCCAAGCTGACCTGGGGCATCCGCTGGGGTTCGGACACCGTGATGGACCTGTCCACCGGCAAGCACATCCACGAAACCCGCGAGTGGATCATCCGCAACTCGCCGGTACCGATCGGCACCGTGCCGATCTATCAGGCGCTGGAAAAGGTCGGCGGCATTGCCGAAGACCTGACCTGGGAGCTGTTCCGCGACACCCTGATCGAGCAGGCCGAGCAGGGCGTGGACTACTTCACCATCCACGCCGGCGTACTGCTGCGCTATGTGCCAATGACTGCCAAGCGCGTTACCGGCATCGTTTCGCGCGGCGGCTCGATCATGGCCAAGTGGTGCCTGGCGCACCATAAAGAGAACTTCCTCTACACCCATTTCGAAGACATCTGCGAAATCATGAAGGCCTACGACGTCAGCTTCTCGCTGGGCGACGGCCTGCGTCCGGGCTCGATTGCCGACGCCAACGATGCCGCCCAGTTTGGCGAACTGGAAACCCTCGGCGAGCTGACCAAGATCGCCTGGAAGCACGACGTGCAGTGCATGATCGAAGGCCCAGGCCACGTGCCGATGCAACTGATCAAGGAGAACATGGACAAGCAGCTCGAATGCTGCGACGAGGCGCCGTTCTATACCCTCGGCCCGCTGACCACCGACATCGCGCCGGGCTACGACCACATCACCAGCGGCATCGGCGCGGCGATGATCGGCTGGTTCGGCTGCGCCATGCTCTGCTACGTCACGCCCAAGGAGCACCTGGGCCTGCCGAACAAGGATGACGTGAAGACCGGCATCATCACTTACAAGATCGCCGCGCATGCCGCCGACCTGGCCAAGGGTCATCCGGGCGCGCAGATTCGCGACAATGCCCTGAGCAAGGCGCGCTTCGAGTTCCGCTGGGAAGACCAGTTCAACCTCGGCCTCGACCCGGACACCGCCCGCGCCTTCCACGACGAGACGCTGCCGAAGGATTCGGCCAAGGTGGCACACTTCTGCTCCATGTGCGGGCCGAAGTTCTGCTCGATGAAGATCACCCAGGAAGTGCGCGAGTACGCCAAGGAGCAGCGCATCGACGCCGTCGATCTGGATGCCGAGCAAGGCATGCAGGCCAAGGCTGAGGAATTCAAGGCGCAAGGCAGCCAACTCTACCAACGCGTGTAGCAGGCAGTCATGGAAGCTTGATCTGGCAGCGCTATGCTCGCTAGTGTGACAGGTAACGGGCCGCATCAGACCGTGTGAAAACGTAGCGAGCGAAGGTCAGGCAAGGCAAAAAACGGCGAAAAGCGCAGTTTACGAGTTGTAAATGAGCATTTTGAGCCGTTTTTTAACGCAGCATGAGCGAGCGCAGTAGTTTTCACACAGTCTGAGCTTGGCCCGTTACGACTATCTGGGGAGTTGCCATGGGCAAAGACGACATCGACATCATCGAGCGCGAGAACTGCTTTCGCGGCTTCTACCGCCTCGACCGGATCAAGCTGCGCCATCGCCAGTTCGCCGGCAACATGGGCCCGCAACTGACCCGCGAGCTGTTCGTGCGTCACGACGCCGTGTGCGTGCTGCCTTACGATCCGCAGCGCGACGAAGTGGTGCTGATCGAGCAGTTTCGCGTCGGTGCCATGGACAAGAGCGCCAACCCCTGGCTGCTGGAGCTGGTCGCCGGCCTGATCGACAAGGACGAGGAGCCCGAGGAGGTCGCGCGTCGCGAAGCCATCGAGGAAGCCGACCTGCCCCTGACGTCGCTGTGGCCGATCACCCAGTACTACCCTTCGCCTGGTGGCTCGGACGAGCGCGTGCATCTGTTCGTCGGTCGCTGCAGCAGTGAAGGTGCCGGCGGTGTGCATGGCCTGCCTGAGGAAGGCGAGGACATCCGGGTACAGGTGATGCCGCTGGAGGATGCCCTGGCCGCTGTGCGCGACGGGCGTATCGACAACGCCGCCAGCATCATCGCCCTGCAATGGCTGGCGCTGAACCGCGACGAAGTGCGGGGGATGTGGTCGTGAATCTGCTACGCGAGCGCTATCGGGTCGACCTGGTCGAGCTGCAAGCGGCTTGCGAGGCCAACTACGCGCGCCTGATGCGCCTGCTGCCGAACATGCGTGAGCACACGGAAAGCCGCCGCGTGGCGCTGAGCCAGGGTGAGCATCTGCTCGGCGTGCTGGCGCTGGACGTGTTGGAAAGTTGCCCCTACACCACCACCCTGTGCGTGCGCCAGGAACACAGCCTGCCCTGGCTACCGGTGCCGCAGTTGGAAGTGCGGGTCTATCACGACGCGCGCATGGCCGAGGTCGTCAGCGCAGAGAACGCGCGTCGCCTGCATATCCGCTACCCCTATCCCAACGCGGCGATGCATCAACCGGACGAAAAGAGTCAGCTCAACCTGTTCCTCGGCGAATGGCTGAGCCATTGCCTGGCCTGCGGGCATGAACCGCAGCCGGTGATGTAAGGCGGCGATCAAGCTTTTCGATGCCTGGCCGATAGCGCGGCGTCGTATTGTTTGGGCGGCCCGCCCTGCCTGACGACTGTCGCGAACGATGGCAAAAAGCGCTTCTGGCGTTTTTTCTGTGACCTGCGTCCGCTTCCCGGGTTTTCCCTTTACTGCGGCAACCACCATAATTCACCCGATTGTGCCCTAGGAGACGGTCTTGCCGAGCCTGCCCACCCAATCCACTGATTCCTCGGTACTGCTGGTGCAGTTATCCGACAGCCATCTGTTCGCCGAAGCGGACGGCAAGCTGCTGGGCATGGATACTTGCGACAGCCTGCAGCGGGTGATCGAACGGGTCTTGCAGGAACAGCCGCAGATCGACCTGATTCTGGCTACAGGAGATCTTTCGCAGGATGGCAGCGAAGCGTCGTATCAGCGCTTTCGCCAACTCACCTCAGCCATCGACGCACCAACCCGCTGGCTGGCCGGCAACCATGACGAAATCCCCCCCATGCAGGCCGCCTGCCAGGGCAGCGAGCTGCTGGAGCCGGTAATCGACCTTGGCGCTTGGCGCATCGTCATGCTCGATTCATCGATCCCCGGCGCGGTGCCCGGTTTTCTTGCCGACAGCCAACTCGAACTGCTCGAACGCGCCCTCAGCGAAGCGCCGCAGCGCCATCACCTGATCTGCCTGCACCACCATCCGGTCTCCATCGGCTGCAAGTGGATGGAACCCATCGGCCTGCGCAACCCCGACGCCCTGTTCGCCGTGCTCGACCGCTACCCGCAGGCGCGCACCGTGCTCTGGGGGCATATCCATCAGGAGTTCGACCAGCAGCGCGGTAATCTGCGCCTGCTCGCCTCGCCTTCGACCTGCGTGCAGTTCGCGCCGGGCAGCGAGGAGTTTCAGGTGGACAGCGAAGCCCCCGGCTATCGCTGGCTACGCCTGCATGCCGACGGCAAGCTGGATACCGGTGTATCGCGCGTCACCGGCATCCATTTCGAAGTGGACTACAGCGTCAAGGGTTACTGACATACCCCCAATCAGCTTGAAGCTTGCAGCTTGAGGCCCCGGACGAGTAGCCTCCCGCTCCATGACCGCATCCATCCTCTATATACACGGCCTGAACAGCTCGCCAGCCTCGCACAAGGCCAGCCAGTTGAGCCGTGCCATGGCCCGCCTGGGTCTGGAAAACCAGTTGCGCGTACCGGCCCTGCATCATCATCCGCGTCAGGCCATCGCCCAGTTGCAGGCGCTGATCAGCGAACTCGGCGCGCCGCTGCTGGTGGGCAGCTCGCTGGGCGGCTATTACGCCACTTACCTGGCCGAACAGCATGGGCTCAAGGCGCTGCTGATCAACCCGGCCGTGCAGCCGCACCTGCGTTTCGACGGCTACCTAGGCCCACAGAAGAACTACTACAGCAACGAGACCTGGGACCTTACCGAAGATCACGTCCACGCGCTGGCCGAACTCGACGTTGCAGCGCCGAGCGACCCGACGCGTTACCAGATCTGGCTACAGACCGGCGACGAAACCCTCGACTACCGTGACGCCGAGCGTTACTACCGCGCCTGCGCCCTGCGCATACAGGCCGGGGGCGACCACGGCTTCCAGGGCTTCGCCGAACGCCTGCCGACACTCTTCGCTTTTGCCGGCATTAACGCCACACTTTGGCGCGATATCGACTTTTCCGCATTCAATTGACGACCAAGAGACCCTATGGCCCAGCTCGGAGCTCGCACTCATATCATTTCATTGCCGCGACGGCGGCCATTTCGCTACGGAGCAAGAAAGGAGGAGAGTGGTTTGGTTATTCCAAATGAGCGACGACTGACGCAGCGCCGTAGCGAAATGGCCCCGTCCCTTCGGGTTGCGCCGAAAAGCACGCCAGGCGGTGTTGCGGGACTTGCCAAGGGAACGCCATTGGCGGCATCCCGCGCCTTGCCTGGCGCGCTTTTCGGCAGCAACGCGGCGGTGAAATGATATGAGTGCGAGCTCTTATAACGCAGACGCCATCGAAGTCCTTTCCGGCCTCGACCCGGTGCGCAAGCGCCCGGGCATGTACACCGACACCACGCGCCCCAACCACCTGGCCCAGGAAGTCATCGACAACAGCGTCGACGAAGCCCTGGCCGGGCACGCCAAGTCGATCCAGGTGATCCTCCACGAGGACAATTCGCTGGAAGTGCTCGACGACGGCCGTGGCATGCCCGTGGACATCCACCCGGAAGAAGGCGTGCCAGGCGTCGAGCTGATCCTTACCAAGCTGCATGCCGGCGGCAAGTTCAGCAACAAGAACTACCAATTCTCCGGTGGTCTGCATGGCGTCGGCATCAGCGTCGTCAATGCCCTGTCGACCCGCGTGGTGGTCACCGTCAAGCGTGACGGCAACGAATACCAGATGAGCTTCGCCGACGGCTTCAAGGCCAGCGAGCTGGAAGTCATCGGCAGCGTCGGCAAGCGCAACACCGGCACCAGCGTGCATTTCTGGCCGGACGCCAAGTACTTCGACTCCTTCAAGTTCTCCATCAGCCGCCTCAAGCATGTGCTCAAGGCCAAGGCCGTGCTCTGCCCGGGCCTGAACGTCAGCTTCGAAGACAAGGCCTCGGGCGAGAAGGTCGAGTGGCATTACGAGGACGGCCTGCGCTCCTATCTGGTCGATGCCGTCAGCGAGTTCGAGCGTCTGCCGGCAGAGCCCTTCGTCGGCAGCCTGGCTGGCAACAAGGAAGCCGTGGACTGGGCCCTGCTGTGGCTGCCTGAAGGCGGCGACGCGGTGCAGGAAAGCTACGTCAACCTGATCCCCACCGCGCAGGGCGGCACCCACGTCAACGGCCTGCGCCAGGGCCTGCTCGATGCCATGCGCGAGTTCTGCGAGTTCCGCAACCTGCTGCCGCGTGGCGTGAAACTCGCCCCGGAAGACGTCTGGGAACGCATTGCCTTCGTTCTCTCGATGAAGATGCAGGACGCGCAGTTCTCCGGCCAGACCAAGGAGCGCCTGTCCTCGCGCGAAGCCGCCGCCTTTGTCTCCGGCGTGGTCAAGGATGCCTTCAGCCTGTGGCTCAACGCCCATCCGGAAACCGGCCTGGCGCTGGCCGAACTGGCCATCAGCAACGCCGGCCGCCGCCTCAAGGCCGGCAAGAAGGTCGAGCGCAAGAAGATCACTCAAGGCCCGGCTCTGCCCGGCAAGCTGGCCGACTGCGCGGGGCAGAACCCGCTGCGTTGCGAGCTGTTTCTGGTCGAGGGCGACTCCGCCGGCGGCAGCGCCAAGCAGGCACGCGACAAGGAGTTCCAGGCCATCATGCCGCTGCGCGGCAAGATCCTGAACACCTGGGAAGTGGACGGCAGCGAAGTCCTGGCCTCGCAGGAAGTACACGATATCGCCGTGGCCGTCGGTATCGATCCCGGCTCCAGCGACCTCTCCGGGCTGCGCTACGGCAAGATCTGCATCCTTGCCGACGCCGACTCCGACGGCCTGCACATCGCCACCCTGCTCTGTGCCCTGTTCGTACGTCACTTCCGCCCGCTGGTGGATGCCGGTCACGTCTACGTGGCCATGCCGCCGCTGTATCGCATCGACCTGGGCAAGGAGATCTTCTACGCCCTGGACGACGCCGAGCGCGACGGCATCCTCGACCGCCTGGTGGCCGAGAAACGTCGCGGCAAGCCACAGGTCACCCGCTTCAAGGGCCTCGGCGAGATGAACCCGCCGCAGTTGCGCGAAACCACCATGGACCCCAACACCCGGCGTCTGGTGCAACTGACCCTGGATGATTTCGAAGGCACCCGCGAAGTGATGGACATGCTGCTGGCGAAAAAACGCGCTGGTGATCGCAAGAGCTGGCTGGAAACCAAGGGCAACCTGGCCGAGGTACTGGCCTGATGCGTAATCACCTCCTTGCACTCGGTCTGTTGGCCGGCGTCGCGAACGCCGAGCCAGTGGTGCTGGAAGAGCTCAAGCTGGAGGCCGAATACCCGGTGACAGAAATGCCGGGCGGCAACCTGTCCGGCCTGGCCCTGTGCGGCGAAACGCTGTGGGCAGTTGCCGACCGTGACGACGACCGTCTCTATCAACTGCATAGAGAAGAAGGGCTGCTGCGCGCCGAAGCAGAAACCTTCGTTGCCCCCGCCCCCCCCGAGAGCGCCCTGCCCTGGGGCCTGCGCATGCGCAACTGGGCGGCCGGCCTGGTACGCGGTGGCGCACTGGATTTCGAGGGAATGTCCTGCGACGCGCAGGGTAACCGCTACCTGGTCAGCGAAACCCGCGCCGCCGTACTGCAGGTGAGCAGCAACGGCAACGCGCAGTGGCTCAACCTGCCCAGCGGACTGGTACGCCAGGCCCGCGCCAGCGGCATGCTGCTGCACTTCAACCAGGGCTTTGAAGGCATCGCCATCGATCCGGCCGGTGATCGCCTGTGGCTGGCTGCCGAACAGCGCCGCCGCGGCCTCACTGTACTGCATCGTCGCGGCAGCAGTTGGCGTTGTACCGGCGGCTGCGTGCTGACCAGCGAAAGCGGTGACGAGGCGTCGCCCGAAGCGCTCGGCGGTCATATGGCGCCACGCGACTTCTCCGGCCTGGCCTATTTCGGTGAAAAGCTCTTTACCCTGGAGCGTCAGGCCCACCGTGTCTGCCGGCGCACCCTCAGCGACGGTGTCGCGGAGATCTGCTGGTCGTTCGCCAGCGAAGCCCTGAGCGAACCACGCCGCTACGCACCGGACTACGGCATGGCCGAAGCGCTGTGGATCGACAAGGATGGTGCCTGGATCGGCGTCGACAACGGCAGCCAGACCCGCGCCGATGGCGAAGAGCGCCCCATCGTCTGGCGTTTTGCCGCGCCCAAGGGCGGCTGGAGCCGGCGCCCGTGAGCGAACAGACGCCAGGCCGTCGTGCTGGACGAGTGATGTTGGTGCTCGCCTGGGGCGCCGGCCTGCTGCTGGCCACGCACTTCTTCGGTAACTGGGAAGATCGCCAGCGCAACCCCAACCAGACGCCGCAGTCGGTGCATGGCGATGGTTTCGTCGAGGTGAGCCTGGCCAGCAGTCGTCAGGGTCACTACCTGGTCAATGGCCAGATCGATGGGCATGACGTGACCTTTCTGCTCGACACCGGCGCCACACAGGTGGCAATACCCAGCGCGGTGGCCGAGCGTCTCGGTCTGCAACGCGGCGCCCCGATCATCATCAGCACGGCCAATGGCCGCGCCACCGGGCATCGCACACGCCTGGACAGCCTGCGCCTGGGCGATATCGAACTACGTGACGTCGCCGCACTGATCGCCCCAGGCATGGACGGCGACGAAGTGCTGCTGGGCATGAGCGCCCTGAAACAACTCGAATTCAGTCAGAAGGGCGGCACCCTGGTGCTGCGCCAATCAACCTTGCAATGAGGCCCGCATGAGCGAATCCCTCGATTTGAGCCTGGAAGGCGTTGAACGCCGGTCACTCGCCGATTTCACCGAGCAGGCTTATCTCAACTACTCCATGTACGTGATCATGGATCGCGCCCTGCCGCACATCGGCGACGGCCTGAAACCCGTACAACGGCGCATCATCTACGCCATGAGCGAATTGGGCCTGGACGCCGACTCCAAGCACAAGAAGTCCGCGCGTACCGTCGGTGACGTGCTCGGCAAGTTCCACCCGCACGGCGACAGCGCCTGCTATGAAGCCATGGTGCTGATGGCGCAGCCGTTCAGCTACCGCTACACCCTGGTCGACGGCCAGGGCAACTGGGGTGCACCGGACGATCCCAAGTCCTTCGCCGCCATGCGCTACACCGAGGCGCGCCTGTCGCGCTACTCCGAAGTGCTGCTGTCCGAGCTGGGCCAGGGCACCGTCGACTGGGTACCCAACTTCGACGGCACCATGAACGAGCCGGCGACGCTGCCGGCGCGCCTGCCCAACCTGCTGCTCAACGGCACCACCGGCATCGCCGTGGGCATGGCCACCGACGTGCCGCCGCACAACCTGCGCGAGGTGGCGGCCGCCTGCGTACGCCTGCTGGACGAGCCTGGCGCCACTGTCGAGCAGCTTTGTGAACACATTCAGGGGCCGGACTTCCCCACCGAAGCCGAAGTCATCACGCCCAAGGCCGACCTGCTGAAGATCTACGAAACCGGCCGCGGCTCGGTACGTATGCGCGCTGTCTATCGCATCGAGGACGGCGACATCGTCGTCACCGCCCTGCCGCACCAGGTGTCCGGGGCCAAGGTACTGGAGCAGATCGCCGCGCAGATGCAGGCCAAGAAGCTGCCGATGGTCGCCGACCTGCGTGACGAGTCGGATCATGAGAACCCGACCCGCATCGTCATCATCCCGCGCTCCAACCGCGTCGATGCCGACGAACTGATGACCCACCTGTTCGCCACCACCGATCTGGAGTCCAGCTATCGGGTCAACACCAACGTCATCGGCCTCGACGGCAAGCCGCAGGTCAAGGATCTGCGCACCCTGCTCAGCGAGTGGCTGGTGTACCGCGTCGGCACCGTGCGCCGTCGCCTGCAGTTCCGCCTGGACAAGGTGGAAAAGCGCCTGCACCTGTTGGAAGGCTTGCTGATCGCCTTCCTCAACCTCGACGAGGTGATCCGCATCATCCGCACCGAGGATTCGCCCAAGCCGGTGCTGATGGAAACCTTCGGCCTTACCGACGTGCAGGCCGACTACATCCTCGACACCCGCCTGCGTCAACTGGCGCGCCTGGAAGAGATGAAGATCCGCGGCGAGCAGGACGAGCTGGCCAAGGAGCGCGAGAAACTCCTGGCCCTGCTCGGCAGCGAAGCCAAGCTGAAGAAGCTGGTACGCAAGGAAATCATCGAGGACGCCGAGAAGTACGGCGATGACCGCCGCTCGCCGATCGTCGCCCGCGCCGAGGCCAAGGCACTCTCGGAAACCGAGCTGATGCCGACCGAGCCGGTCACCGTGGTGCTCTCGGAAAAAGGCTGGGTGCGCTGCGCCAAGGGCCATGACATCGACGCCACCGGCCTGTCCTACAAGGCCGGCGATGGCTTCAAGGCGGCCGCGCCGGGGCGTTCGAACCAGTACGCAGTCTTTATCGACTCGACAGGTCGCAGTTATTCGCTCGCCGCCCACAGCCTGCCGTCGGCACGCGGCCAGGGCGAACCGCTGACCGGTCGTCTGACGCCACCACCAGGGGCAACCTTCGAATGCGTGATGCTGCCGGAAGACAGCGCCCTGTACGTGATCGCCTCCGACGCTGGCTACGGTTTCGTGGTCAAGGGTGAGGATCTGCAGGCCAAGAACAAGGCGGGCAAGGCGCTGCTGACCCTGCCCAACGGCGCCAAGGTGGTCGCACCCAAGCCAGTCAGTAACCTGGAAGACGACTGGTTGGCCGCGGTGACTACCGAAGGTCGCCTGCTGCTATTCAAGGTCACCGATCTGCCGCAACTGGGTAAAGGCAAGGGCAACAAGATCATCGGCATTCCCGGCGAGCGCGTAGCCTCGCGTGAGGAATATCTGACCGATCTGGCCGTACTGCCCAGCGGCGCCAGTTTGGTTTTGCAGGCCGGGAAGCGTACCCTGACACTCAAAGCCGACGACCTCGAGCATTACAAGGGCGAGCGCGGCCGCCGCGGTAACAAGCTGCCGCGAGGCTTCCAGCGCGTCGACCAGTTGCTGGTGGAATAGCGTCGGCAACACGCCCCGTTCGTCCGGGATATCCGCGCTACCAGCCAGCAGGCAAGGCTGGAGTCGTAGCGCGGTTTGACGGATGATACGCACCCCGGGTCATGCGCAAATGACCCCACAGCATGATATGGGATCGATATGCAGCTGCCCCAGAAGCGGCTGCCTGGAATTAATGATGACTGTAGTACGCCCTGTGGCGCTGCTTCTGACCACGCTGCTCGTATTGAGTGGTTGCAGTCTGCTGCAGCAGAAGCCGGTTCCTCTTTACCAACTCGATAGCGGCAGCGCCGTAACGCCGACCCAGGACAACGGTGTGACCGTACTGGTCGGCCCGATCAGCGTGGCCGATTACCTGCGCCAGCAAAATCTGCTGCAACGCCAGGCCGATGGCAGCCTGGTGGCCGCGCATGATGCCCGCTGGGCCAGCGGCCTGGCCAACGATATCGACCAGCAGATGCTGCGCCAGTTGGCCTGGCGCCTGGATAGCCAGCGCCTGGTTCTAGCCCCGGCGGCACCAGGCTTCAGTGCCGATGCTCAGGTCATGCTGACCATTACCCGCCTGGATTCCGGCCCGACTCAACCTGCCGTGCTGGAAGCTCAGTGGCGCTTGCTCGACCGCCGCGGACAACTGCGCGACAGCCGGCTGATTCGTTTGGAAGAAGCGCACGGTGGGCCCATGGCCGAACAGGTCAAGGCGCAGAGTGTCTTGCTGCAACGTCTGGCGGCTGAACTGGCTGTGGCCATTCAACCCATCGCTGCAGCCGAGCCTACACCCGAGCCGCCGCGCAAGAAGCCTCCGGTGGCCAAAGCCAAACCGCAGGACCCAGCCGCTGCCGGGCCGAAGATTCCGGTGGCAGAACCGATCAAGATCGATACGGAAGTCTTCCGTTTCTAGCAGCTTGTTGAAATTCGCCCACGCCCTGTCTGGTTTTGCGGCATGTGGTTCACGATATCGGCTCCAATCTGCCGGAGCCCTCGATTTCCATGCGTGGAGCCGATATCACCCAGAAGTCCCTGTTCACTGTCGCCAAGCTCGATGACTTCGTGCCGGTGAATCATCCCCTGCGCGCCATCCGCAAGCTGGCCAACACCGCTCTGCAACGGATGAGTGCCCTGTTCGACACCTTGTATGCCGACACCGGCCGCACCTCGATTGCCCCGGAGAAGTTGATGCGGGCGCAATTGCTGCAGCTGTTCTACTCGCTGCGCAGCGAGCGCATGCTCATGGAGCAACTGGGCTACAACCTGCTTTTTCGCTGGTTCGCGGGCTAGCCATCGACGACCCGGTGTGGGATCACTCGGTGTTCTCGAAGAACCGTGACCGCCTCAATGCTCAGGCCGTGGCCGCCGAGTTTCTGAGCGAAGTGGTGCGCCTGGCCGAGAAGCAGGGACTGATGTCGGATGAGCACTTCTCGGTCGACGGCACCCTGCTGCAGGCGTGGGCCTCACAGAAGAGCTTCCGCCCCAAGGACGACTCTCCGGATAACCAGGAGCCCGGGCCGCGCAATGCCCAGCCGGACTTCAAAGGGCAGAAACGCAGCAACGACACCCACGCCTCGACCAGCGATCCGGATGCCCGGCTATACCGCAAGAGCCACAACACCGGCGCGCAGCTGAGCTACATGGGGCATGTGCTGATGGAGCATCGCAGCGGCCTGGTGCGCAGTGCCCATGTCAGTTTGGCCGGCGGCCGCAGCGAACGTGAAGCCGCACTGGCGATGCTGAGCACACTGGATGGCCGTCGCCGGCGTACCCTGGCTGCGGACAAGGCCTACGACACGGCAGACTTCGTCGCCGCCTGTCGCGCCCTCGGCGTGACACCCCATGTGGCGCAGAACACCAGTGGCCGGCGCAGCGCCATCGACGGTCGCACCACGCGCCACGCCGGTTATGGTCTGAGCCTGAAGATCCGCGCCTGGATCGAAACCCACTTCGGCTGGCTCAAGGCTGCGGCAGGCTTGCGTCAGGTGAAGCAGCGGGGACTGGAGCGGGTCGACGCGCTGTTTCAACTGGCCATGGCGGCGAGCAACCTGGTACGCCTGCCGAAGTTGCTGGCTGCAGGCACAGCGGCATGAGCGCGCTGACAGGAGAGGTGCGCCCGGAGCTTGCCAAAACGGGCTATTTCACCCGTTCAGTACCCCTTGATAGGGTTTGAACGACTGCGAGCAATGCCGCTGCAAAGCAGTGCTCGCAATCATCACGCCGAATTTCAACAGGCTGCTAGAGATGAAGGCCGCCGGCCAGCACGGCCACGCTGCGCAGATCGCGGTACCAGCGCTCGACCGGGTGCTCCTGGGTGAAACCATGGCCGCCGAGCAGTCGCACCGCGTCGCTACCGATCTTCATCGCCTTCTCCGTGTACAGCAGCCGCGCCAGGTAGGCTTCGCGCGCGAACTCCCGGCCCTGATCGGCCCGTGAGCAGGCGCGCCAGACCATCAGGCGCATCGCATCCAATTCGATGGCGATGTCCGCCACCATGAAGGCCGCGCCCTGCCGACGGCTGATGGGCTCGCCGAAGGCCTGGCGCTCGTTGCAATAGAGGGTCACGTAGTCCAGCGCCGCCTGGCAGGTACCGAGCGCCAGTGCGCACCAGGCCAGGTCCCCCAGGTCGAGAAAGCGCCGGTAGTCGAACCCGCTCCCGGACAGGCGCTGCTCCAGCGGGACCTTCACCCCGTCCAGGCGGACGCGCGCCGTGGCGCAGGCACGGAGCCCCATCGCCGGCTCGGCACGCAGCGTCACGCCTTTGCGGCCGGCTTCGAGGAGGAACAGCACCGGTCCGTCCTCAGCCACCGCTGCCACCAGGAAGTGGCTGGCCTCGAGCCCGTCCAGCACCAGGCACTTCTCGCCATCCAGCACGTATCCGCCAGGGCGCCGGCGGGTACGGGCCCGCAACGTGCCGGGATCGAACAAGGGCCGAGGCTCGGCCACGGCGATGGCCATCCGGGGAGCCGGTTGCTCAGCGACGAAGCTCGGCAGCCAGGCGGCCTGCTGTGCGGCACTGCCCCATCGGCGAATGCAGTTGGCGGTGGACAGCGGCGCGAGCAGGCAGGCAGCCAGACTGAAGTCGCCCCTTGCCAGCGCCTCGGCCATCAGGGCACAGGTCAAGGTGGTGTGCTCACCGGCAAGCCCACCCTGGGCCTGGTCTACGCCGTAATAGGCCAGACCCAGTGCGTGGGCCTGGTTGATCTGCGCCGCTGGCATGCGCGCACGGGCATCGGCCTCATGGGCTAGGGTCTGTTGCCGTTTCACATAGGTAACCAGAGAAAGGCACAGGCCATGGCCACGACGCTTTCGTAATTTCTCTTGAGTTTGTCGAACCGAGATGCCACCGCCCGGTAGTGCTTTAGCCGGGCGAAGGCGTTCTCCACCAAGTGCCGGTTGCGGTAAAGACCTCTGTCCAGATCCGCATTGCCTTTCACGGAGTTACGCTTTCTCGGGATCACGGCCTTGGCCCCTTGTTGCTCAACCTGCTCCCGAACTCTCTCGCTGTCATAGCCCTTGTCCGCGACAATGGTTTCTGCCTCCGGGAGCTTGGCAATCAATGCGGGAGCCTGGGTGCAATCATTGATTTGACCCCCCGTAATTTCAAACTCGATGGGCAGTCCATGAGCATCAACTGCCAGGTGAATCTTGCTGGTATTGCCAGCTCGACTTTTTCCTATGGCCTCATCGTTGCCACTGGCAGCGCCTGCACTGTGTTGGTGAGCCTTGGCATAGCTGCCATCAATGAACACCCATTCCATGTCGGGCTGCGCCACAAGCGCCTTGAAAACCTTGAGCCATTTTCCAGTTGCGGACCACGCATTGAAGCGTTTATAGACCTTATTCCAGTTACCGAACGCTTCGGGTAGATCTCTCCAGGGACATCCCGTGCGCATGCGGTACAGCATGCCCTCCACAGTCATTCGTAGATCACGCTTGTTGTAGATGGCCTTGTGCAGCAGAATTTCCCGCAGCTTCGACCAATGCTCATCACTGAGCAATAATCGGGGCATTACAAACTCGTATCGATGTTGGATCAGAGCTTCAACGATACGTAACTGCTCCATAAACCCCACCTACTGCTGATGTGGCGGGTCTGTCAGGATGCGCTCGCTGGCGAGCAACTCCACGGCAGCAGCGCTTCGTAATCCTCGACGCTACTGGCGGTCGGCAGGCGTTC